>Ga0315899_10000024_pt1 | contig 233177 bp, 185 predicted proteins | sample LakEriMetagenome_2_FD_203518 | JGI IMG/M metagenome (GOLD analysis project Ga0315899, IMG submission 203518) | Freshwater fungal communities from buoy surface, Lake Erie, Ohio, United States - Buoy 4 MA112 | ecosystem: Environmental > Aquatic > Freshwater > Lake | place: USA: Lake Erie, Ohio...
TCGGCAACACGAGAAAGCCGCATTTTTTCGGGATATAATGTCAGAACCAATTTCCGCCCTGGCTCGCTTCGTGCCTACGACTGCTCGCTTCGCTCTACTTGTCCGCCTCCGGCGACTTGGGGATTCCAGATGGACTCATGGCAAGGCGGAAGCCGATGCTGCTGCGCCGGTCCGACGGGTCGGACCCGTTACGGAGCGCCGACAGGCAACTCGCGGCAACGTTGCGCCAACTGCCGCCACGGAACACGCGGTCCGAGCCCTTTTTTGGGCCAGTCGGATCCTGGCTGCACCCTTTGGATATTTTTCGTGCCAGTCGCTGCACCATTCCCAAACATTCCCATGCATGTCGTAGAGACCCCAGGCATTCGGTTCCAAAAGGCCAACCGTATGTGTCCGGTCAGAACTGTTGCGATAAAACCAACCATACACAGGCAGCAAACCCTCTTCATCATCAAATGAATAAGCCGTCTTGCTACCAGCGCGACACGCGTATTCCCACTGGGCCTCGGTCGGCAGTCGATACACACGACCTGCTTTTTTCTCCTCGGGCAATTCCGATAGCTTTTTGCAAAACTCGACCGCATCATGCCATGGAACATTTTCTACAGGGAGATCTGCATTTTCGTTACCAACTATGGCCCCTTGAAAGTGACTCGGATTGTTACCCATCACCTTCTCGTACTGTGCCTGCGTGACTTCGTACACACCAAGATAGTAGTCCTTGCTGATCGTCACTTCGTGTTCGGTCTCGTTCTCATAACGGCCCTTCTCGCTCTCAGGGGAACCCATCATGAATGTCCCCTTGGGGATCAGCACCAGTTTCATCCCGATGCTGTTGGTGATCTCTTTGGGCGGCTGAGATTGCAGGTGCTCTGCGAAAACTACCAGCATCAAAACGAGAACTTTGGAGATAATTGATGGCGTGATTGGCATGGATCATCCTCTCATGGAAAACTCAGAGTGTGCTGGTCGTGAGCTATCGACGCATGATCCAGTGTACCATCTGAGGTGGAGTTGGGATTTGGACGGTATTGATCCTATTGGAGACGTAGCAGCATTCCATTTTGTGACCATCCTTAAGGCGCGAGCTCGACGATTTATTAAGCCATATCGGTCTAAGAATCGTTGTGAATACTGTCGCTTGCAGCAAGACGCGGCCACCTTCCTTAGATTTCATATTGAACATATACAAGCTAGGCAACACATCCGGGACGATTCTTCTGACAATCTTGCGCTAGCATGTCCGGATTGCAATCGGCACAAAGGGCCTAACCTTACAACCCTTGAACTGTCGTTGACTCATGGAGCGTTAGTCTTTAGGTGAACGCTTACTCGATAGCTACAAACTCGAAACAACGACACAACCATACTCAGTTATTCGAAAAACTTGAGATGACGACCCAAGCCTCCCTCTTTTAATAAAATCGTACTGACCGGTTAGACGGAGAATTGTGGAAGCTGAATTGTATTGACGACGATGAAAGAAACCATTAACCAATTTGAACTCGCGACAAATTGCTTCATCCGTGTCGGCTAATCTTATCGCATGGAAGCTAGAATTAACATCAAATCGACCACAACACACACCCCCAAAAAAATTGTAATCTGGATGATTCCATTCTTGGAGATACAAATGCAATCGCTTTTGCTTCTGAAAAAAACCATCCGTGTAGATCGTCGCCTGATCACCACAAGAGATTTCACTTCTTAAAACATCTCTCCACCCAAGCTTTCGACAAAATTTTATTATCTCTCTTGGTACGCAATTTGATGTCCGGACCGTATAGCCTTCAACTGCCACAAAAACATCCTCCGTTGTAGAGAATTGGATTGCGAAACGCCCTTGCCACGCATTCTGCTACTGTTTTTGCACTTTCGGCATGGTAAGATTTTTGTCCATTCTGGTGGATTGTTACGCAAATACACTTTTTGCAAAATTCCCGGTTATTCTTAGGTTCCGGATCGTCTTCGTCTGAAAGGTCACCGTCGTCGTTACCGACGTAATACTTATTAACACACAATGTGACGTAAGCAATCTGCACGACCGGGTGTATCCTCAATACTTTCCCACAATTTGTTGCAACCGTAGTCGTCGTTAAGACGGTTGTTTCAATGGGCACCAATGCAAGTTGGCACTTCTCAGGTGATTGCTTGCAAGGCCCATCGGATGCACCTTCGAACGCCCAAAGCCTATGCCAAGTTGAACCGTAGTCCTTGCAGCATTGCCCAGCACTTTTCCCCGAATCGCACTCAAGCTCTTTCGTTATGAAGTCACTTATTGTCCAACCTAATCGAAATTCGCAGCAGACTTTCCGCAGCCCAGAGGGGTCCATATCATCCAATTCAAAGTCATTCCTATACAGATTCCATCTGCTACCCTTAAATCCAATTGGGTCTCTGGTGAGGAACCGCCCAGCGCTCGGACTCATCCACCTCGCCCTGAAGTGATGCAGTCCCAGCGTTGCATCCCATTCGCGACCAGTGAATGAATAGCGGTTGGAAAGCGTCGTTGCACTGATCACGGCACCAGACGCATTCAATATCGTTGGTTGGCCGTAGGCGGAGTAGGCGTAACGCTCGGCGATAGAGCCTGTGGATGTCGTTACAGCGGTGATGGAGTATTGATGGTTACAACAGAGGGAACTAGTGCCCGTCGAAGATGACGGCCAAGAATCCCCATGCAATTCATGCAGCGAAGCGATGGCAAGGACGCTTTGAGTCGTGGGGCATGCAACATCGATGCCACTTGATACGTACGAATCTCCCGCGCAAGCATGCACGTGATCTGCACAGAGCGATATTTTGCAGGGAATCGATGAAGCGACCATGCCGTGCATTGTAAAGGATCCGCAAAGCACGGTGCAAACTTATTTTACTCAGAGACCGCAGTTTTTCTCGGGTCTGAGACGCCCAACGCATCGCGTCCCTCTGACGCTTGAAGCACTCCATTGCTGTTCGAGGAGTTCCTCTTCCTCCAGCCTCTTGCCTCAAGCCTCCCGCCTGTCCTCAACGCTCTGGCGGACTGTCGTTGACGGAGAGGGTGTCATTCTTTAGGTCAAGACCCAGCCACAAATATAAAAGAAGAATGCTGCGACGCCTGGAACACTGGCGCAAATCAGTACACTCCGAAGTCGATTCTTTGATCGAGACAAGCAGGTTACACCTAGACAGAGAACCGACAAGACTGCCCACGCTTGAACGTATTTCAACATTAACGAAAAAAGCCACGCAAACGCCTGGAATCCTGACGGTGCGTCAGGAAAGTGAGTTCGATCAGACCAAAGGAGTCCCGAGACTGAAATTAAAATCCCCCAACTAAGTGCAACCAGTACGACCGAAAGCAGGAGCCAAAAATCGTTTGGATCCTTTTTCGCAAACATTGTCAGGACAAGAATTGAGGACATCGACGCTATGCCTATGCAGATTCTCCAAAGTCCGAATCAATTCAATCCTGACACTGGCCTCGCCTTCTTCAAAAGCTGTTTGGATACGAGTGTTCTCGTCAAGTTCCCATTTCAGCCGTGCATCGTAGTGACGGCGTTGGTCCGGTGTTCGTGCGTCTGTCAAACTCCCTCTACACGCGAATAGACTCATTGTACACGATAGGTGCAAAGCCTACCCGGCGTGCATCTGGGGTTTTTGAATCGGCAAAATAAGCCGTCATTTCGGTAAACCGCCCTGTCAAAGCAGTCTTTCGAACTATGTATTCCTCTGGCGATTCTGTAACCTCGAAGTACTTTGTTTACGAGATTTCGATCCGGAAAACGTGCGTTTTGATTTCCCGTTGATGCCTAGCTTGGTCGAGACGCTGAGCAAAAACACCGATCGATCAGATGTTTGCTGCAAGCACGGACACGTCGACCTGAAAGTATTCTGACAGTTTGTGGATCATCTGCCGACTGAATCGCTTCCTTCCCTTGAGTACTTCGGAGATTGTTGATTTGGCAAGATCCGCTTCTCGGCTCAACTGAGCCTGCGTGATCCCTTTGGCATCAAGGAGGTGCTGTAGCATATCGGCATCCGACGCAGTAGCGATGGCGTGATGCTCATCTTCATAAGCACCCACAAGATCGCTCAGGGCATCAAGGTAGGTTTCCTCGCCTTCGTTCAGAGTGACACGAGCCAGTAACGCGTCGATGACCTTTTGGGCTTCCTCAAGGTGATCGTCGCTTTTGATTGAAGCAAGGGGGAAATCGAGAACCAGTTCAAGGTAGGAGTCTTTGCTTTTGCCCTTTAGGCGAAATTGTGTCTTAGTGGCCATTGTTATTTACCTCGCTTTTTTGGCTTTGCCGCCGATATTGAAGACAACGCAGTTTCCGACAAGACTTGCCGACCCAAAGATAATCTTGACATCTGACCAAGACTGCCAAGCAACGGAACGATGGCTCACGTGACTGTACCAAGCCCGAAGAGGCCCTTCCGAATCCGTATAGCCGGCGGATTCCCAGAACTTCCGAAGTCTTGTTCTCGAGATCACTCGCATGCATTTTCCTCCCTGCCGCAGACTGTGCAGGCATTCTAGTTCGTGAAATGCGAACTGGCAAGCATAGGTGTTCGAAAAACACGAACTTTCAACGTTCTGCATCGAAGGCCCGCAAAGCCCGATGCCTTGCCAAGACAGTCTGCATGCAGTCTCTTGGGAATCTCGGTACAATCCGTTAGACTCCTGGTATGAAATGAAATGCTACCCGTACTCGAAAAGAAGCGTTGGACTCAAGAGCTTCGAGTACCAGTAGCGATGCCCCATAGAATCACTCGAAGAACCGAAAACTTGTTTATGGGTGGTAGCTGTCAAGTTTGGTGCGATGTCGGTGGTACCTTTACCGATTGCTTTGTTCTAACTCCACAGAAGCAGCGACTCCGAACCAAAGTCCTCTCGCATGGTCGCATGCCAGGTTCGATCGATTCATGGATCGACGCGTCGAGTTGGGTCGATTCTCGGCGTATCGGCCAACCGGATCGCTTTTGGTGCTCAAGCTCCGTTGTGCTTTATGATGCTTCGCGAAAACCCATTGCCCAAGGTATCTGCAGCGACTTTTGTGGCTCGACAGGTAGCATCCGGGTCGAAGGCCTTTCGAACACTCAAGCCGCGGTGACTTATGAGTTTGTACCTGGGATCGAAGCACCTGTGCTTGCTGTCCGAATGATGCTCGGAGTTCCGCTCGAGAGACCACTGCCGATTCTCGATGTTCGGTTGGGTACAACCCGGGCTACCAATGCGCTGCTGACTCGATCTGGTGAACCGACCGCTTTGGTGACTACCAAGGGGTTTGAAGATCTGATCGAAATCGGATATCAAGAGCGTCCCGAACTCTTTGCAATCCACGTTCAGAAAAGACCAAAGCTCTATACCCACTCGGTCGGGATCGTCGAACGACTCGATGCAAGCGGGAACGTTCTGATCGCACTCGATGAGAGCCAGGCCCAAGAGCAACTCCGATCGCTCTGGGACAGTGGGATCCGATCTTTAGCCATCTGCTTGCTTCACTCATACAAGAATCCCGAGCATGAACTGCGATTGGCTCAGATTGCCGCGGCGATGGGATTTTCGTGGGTGTTTTGTTCATCCCGAGTCGCACCGGTGATTCGAGCCGTATCTAGGGGCGAAACGACACTCGTGGATGCTTATCTGACCCCAGTGGTCCGCAAGTATCTGACGGGGCTAAGTCATCAGGTCTGCCAGATCGCCGGAAGCAAGTTGAGGGTGATGACCAGCAGTGGAGGATTGATCGACGGTGGGGAAGCATCAGGCAAGGAGTTGGTGCTCTCGGGTCCTGCCGGAGGTGCGGTCGCGCTGCAGGCAATCTCCAAACAAGTCGGTGCGCCAAAGCTGATCGGCTTGGACATGGGGGGCACCTCGACGGACGTTTGCCGGATCGATGGCCGATTGCAACTCGAGCATGAAACGGTCAAAGCAGGGATCCGAATGACGGTTCCGACCCTAGCGATCCATACGGTCGCTTCTGGGGGCGGCAGCATCTGCTGGTTCGATGGGGTTCAGTTGCGAGTTGGGCCAAAGAGCGCCGGTTCGGAGCCGGGGCCAGCTAGCTATGGCCAAGGAGGACCGCTGACGATCACGGATTTGAATTTGCTCCAAGGTCGGATCGATCCTCAAGCGTTCCCGATTCCTCTGCAACTCCAAGCCGCTGAGGATCGTCTAGGGGAATTGCTCAAAAAAGTTCGGTGCAATGCGTTGTTTGAGTCGATGGATTCCGATAAGCTTGTATCGGGTTTGCGTCAAATCGCTAACGAGCAGATGGCTTCGGCCGTGCGGGCTATCAGTACCCAGCAAGGAGCCGACCCTCGCGAACATGTCCTCGTTGGATTCGGAGGTGCAGCCGGCCAACACATTTGCCAGATCGCCGATCTACTCGAGATGGATCGGATCATCGATCATCCCGAAGCCGGTTTGTTAAGTGCTCTGGGGATGGGGCTTGCCCAAGTCAAACGCTCGGCAATCCATCCGCTGTATATGCCTCTAGATAAGATCGCCCCAGAGCGATTGGATCAGATTCGTAACAGACTCACCGAACAAATCAGCTTGGAATTGGCCAATGAAGGAATCGCTTGCGAGCAACAGTCGTTTTGGGGTGAGATCGAGCTTCGTTACATCGGTACCGAAGGATCGCTGAGGATCCTCTGGGACGATCACCCAGAGACTTGGGTTTCAAGGTTTGAAGCCAAGTACAGAGACAAGTTCGGCGTCACCAGGGGCTCACATCCGCTGGAGGTAACGAGCTTGTGGCTCGAAGGCTCTTCCCCAGAACCGAGCCTTGAACCTGTCGCGATTGCTCAAGATGAAAGCCTACCGCAGCGTTCTATATCGATGGTGGTGGAAAATCAGAGGGTCGATGCACCCTGCATCGATCGCCGAGCCCTAGCGATCGGGCAAGTGATCGCTGGACCGGCACTGGTTCAGTCGAGTGGTTCGACAACAATCATCGATTTGGGTTGGAAGGCAACCATGCAATCCGATGGATCGCTCTGGATCGAACGAGCGAAACATAGCGTCGAGCAAACCATCAAGAAAAATGGATCAGAACAATCTTTCGAGAGTGGAGTTGATCCGATTCTTAGGGAAGTCATCGCTCAGAGGATTGCAGCGATTGCCGATCAGATGGGAATCGTGCTTGAGCAGACGGCGCTGAGTGTGAACGTCAAGCAACGGAGGGACTTTAGCTGCGCGGTCTTCGATGCCCAAGGGGAATTGATCGCCAATGCACCCCATGTGCCGGTTCATCTCGGGGCCATGGGACGAACAGTACAAGCGATGATCGAGCGGTTCGAGACGATGAGTCCTGGGGATTGCTTTGTCACCAATGACCCCTATCAAGGTGGCTCACATTTGCCGGACGTGACGGTTGTCACACCTGTGTTTGCGCCGGAGGAATCGCCGCGACCGGCGTTCTTCGTCGCTTCGCGTGCGCATCACGCTGAGATCGGTGGAATTGCACCTGGATCGATGGCACCGACTTCGACACGTTTAGGCCAAGAGGGTGTCATTATTCCGCCGATGCATTTGACTGAGGCTGGGGTCGATCGCATGGATCGAGTCGAAGGGTTGCTCAAGAGTGCTCCTTATCCGTCGCGAAACGTCGCTGAAAACTTAGCGGATCTGCTTGCCCAACAAGCGGCCAATCAGCGAGGTGCACTGGCCATGGTCGAGTTGGCTAAGTCGCTCGGAGTGGCTCGGTTGCAGTCGATCCTTAAGTCGATTTTGGAAGTGGCCAGAGCCAAGACATCGCGATGGATTACGGGATTGCCAAAGTCCCATTACCGATTCGAGGATGCGATGGATGATGGGACTCGCATTGCAGTCCTGATCACCAAAGAGCCTGAGGATCGACTGCGTATCGATTTTCAAGGTACGGGAACTGAGAGTTTGAGGAATCTCAATGCCAATCCAGGGATCGTCACGGCCGCGGTGATGTATACGATTCGATGCGCGATCGGCGATACGATGCCACTGAACTCAGGAGTCATGCGCTCTGTTGATTTACACATCCCTCCGGGCATCCTTAATCCTCGCGGAACAGGACCCCTGGAAAACTGGCCAGCCGTAGCAGGCGGTAACGTTGAAACCAGTCAAAGGATCGTCGATGTGCTCTGGGGTGCTCTTGGGCTAGCGGCGGCCAGCCAAGGTACGATGAACAACTTTTTGTTTGGCAATGAACGTTTCGGTTACTATGAAACGATCGGCGGAGGGACTGGGGCAAGCCAATACGGGCCAGGGGCTGACGCTGTTCATTCGCATATGACCAATACACGATTGACGGATGTCGAGGTCTTGGAAAGTCGTTATCCGGTGCGAGTGATGCGGTTTGGAATTCGGCGTGGAAGCGGTGGCCAAGGCTTGCATCAGGGAGGATGTGGTATGGAACGAGAGATCATGGCGCTCGAAGCACTTGAGGTATCTCTAGTGACGAGTCGGCGCAATGGTTCGGTGCCTTATGGACTGGCAGGAGGCCAAGCGGGTTTGCAAGGGGAGAACTGGTGGATCGATCAACATGGCAATAAGCAGCAGTTGCAGGGTTCATGCCAGCTGCGGATCCAACCGGGTGATCGCATACGGATCATGACTCCCGGTGGTGGCGGTTTTGGGGCAAATCGTTGAGTTGTTTTGCATGGGACTCGGAGATTGGAAACACAGAGGCACCGAGGGCACAGAGGGCTTGGGTAACTTCATCAAAACTCTGCGATCTAAAGTTTTGACTCGCATGGAGTGATGAGTTAGTTGTCCTTTGCGTATTTTTCGAATGAGCGAATGGTTTGATGTGCGGCTTGGTGGGAGTCTGGTAAAGCAAACACCTCTGCGCTGAGATAGCCGCTATATCCAATCGTGCGCAGAGCATCGATGACGGGACTGACCGTGAGATGTCCAAGCCCGATCGCTTGTCGGTTGCTGTCGGCAAAATGGACATGTCCTATTGCCGTACCTGCCTTGCGGATCGAATCAGCCAAATCGGCTTCTTCGATATTCATGTGAAACAAGTCGGCAAGCAATTGGGTGCAGAACAATCCTCGGATCATCGCCGAGCCTTGTGCCAGTGTATTGCACTGGTCGGTTTCGTAGCGATTCAGTGGTTCGTAAAAGATTTTGCCGCCTATCTTTTTGGCTCGCATGTCGAGATGCTCGAGCCCATGACGCAGATATTGTTTGGCAAGCGGCTTTGGCACCCCCGGGCTCGATCGGCCTTGCATCGAACCGAGGATCATCGGGGCACCCAGATCGGTGGCTACTTCGAGCATCGACTCGAGGAATACCAGGGCCTGCGACCTGACTGAGCTGTCTGAATCCGCCAAGGAGAGCTTGTGCCGCACCCAACCGGCTCCGGTTCCGATCGCGGCGATTTGGATTCCCGACACTTCGGAGAGATCATTGAGATTGTGTTGGCGGAAGTATTCCGGGCCGGGTGGAAAAATTTCGATCGCATCAAAACCCATTTCGGCCGCCGCGTCCATGCTCTCTTGGAGCGATCCCCAAAAAACGAAAGGGCCACCGAGAGCTTCTGGGACCGCCGAGTAGGTTATCGAGGATTTCATTTCGTTTTCGTTCATCAATTCTTTGCGTAATCTTCATATTGGTCGACTGTTCCACTCGCAGGGCTTGCATCAAAATCTGCATCGACGATTCTGGAACTACGGTGAGCTAGAAGATAGTCGATTCCCAGGAGGATTTCCATGCGAGAGAAACTAGGTTCCACCTTGATACAGCCACGAAGAATGTTCTATCGCGGAGGTTTGCTCTGCGTCCTAACAATGTGGTTGTTGGCCTTCGAGTCCTGGGGTCAGCTTGCAGTCGACTCTTCTTTGAAACCTTATAAACCTCTGCCAGGAGTCTCCGGGCAGCTTAAGAGCGTTGGATCGGATTCGATGAATCCACTGATGTTGCTTTGGACGGAGAAGTTCAAGACGTATTACAAGGGAGTGCGTACGGAGGTTGAGGGGCAGGGGTCTTCGAAGGCCATGCCGGCGCTGATCGAGGGAGCATCGAGTTTCGGGCCGATGAGTCGAGATGCCAAGAGCAACGAAATTGCGGACTTTGAGAAGAAGTTTGGCTACAAGCCAACGATGATTCCCACAGCGATCGATTTGCTGGCGATTTACGTCCATCGCGACAATCCGATTTCGGAGATATCGGTACAACAACTCGACTCGGTTTTTTCGAGCACTCGAAAACTCGGTGGCGATGCGGTCGACAAGTGGGGCGAGTTGGGTCTTTCAGGTGAGTATGAATCTGCGAACATTGCGATGTTTGGACGCAACGCAGCTTCTGGAACCTATGGTTTTTTCAAAGAGAAGGTGCTTGGAAACGGCGATTACCGGGATTTGGTCAACGAGCAACCTGGCTCGACGGCGGTGATTCAATCGGTAGGGGAAAACAAATTCGCGATTGGTTACAGCGGAGTTGGATTCAAAACCGCCTCGGTAAAAACCCTCGCGTTGGCCTCAAAACCTGGGGAAAAAGCCTTTCCGCCAACTGCCGAGCACGCATATAGCGGAGACTATCCTCTGGCCCGGTACTTGTACTTGGCGATCAATCACAAGCCTGGAACGAAGCTTGATCCGGTGCGTCGCGAGTTCATAAAGTTTATATTCAGCAAAGAGGGTCAGGAGTTGGTCGTCAAGGAAGGGTCGTTTCCGGTTGACGCTACGACGGCTGCCAAGGCCTTGAAGATCCTAGGCATTGACCCTTAAGATCTTCACTTTTGCGTAGCGCGGGCGATCATCATCAGTACCGAATCGAGCCAAGAGCAATCCAACCCAAATCGAAGCGTCTACAGGCGCGATCGCACTTCGCGCGCCAGGGTCTATTGGGCTGATCGCGTTGCACGCGGGGTGATCACCATTGGTGGCATCGGAACGATCATCGTGGTGTTGTTGGTCGTGCTGGTTCTCTTGGCAAATGTTCTGCCACTGTTTCGAAAAAATCGGATCGATCTAGCGTCTGATATTTCGTTAACGAGAATCGGTGGCGAAACAGGCGCGACGTTTCTGGCATTTGGATCCGATGAATACTGCGAATTGGTCTGGTTGGTGCGACCTGACCAGAGTTTGGACATCTATTGTCTTGCCACCGGAGAGTTGATTCAACGATCGACGGCACCGAGTGTTGCTCAAGGTGGCAAACCGCTTCGAGCGACGGTGGCGAGGATTGACGACCAGCAATCCTCGGTTCTCTTGGGCTTGGAAGATGGTTCGATTCGGATTGTCTTTTGCACGATCGATGTGAGTTTTTCTTCCAAGTCGGATCTGGATCGGGAACTCGTACGAGAGATCGATTCCAGGGATGGTTTGCCTGTGTTGCGGGATCAGACCATCTACCGAGCGAGCTCTGAGGGTCTGATTCGCAAGGTCTCCTTCGCGGGCGCTGAGTACCTTGAGCCGATCCCTGTGCATAGCAGTGCGATTGAGAATCTCGATTGGGTTTATAAGACAGATGGATCGCTGATGGCTTCCTCTCAAAAAGGTGCTTGGGCAAGCACAGCCACAGGTGAACTTGCGATGGGGCAATTCGAGCGTCAAAGTGGTGGGATAGGATCCAAACCCAAGCAGAGCGTGCAAATCTGGCAATCCAAGCTCGATGCACAGCCCACAATTCAGGGGCTGATGCTCAGCGGTTTGCGGGATTCGCTCCAAAGCGTGGATGCCACTGGATGCGTTAGTCGTTGGAGTCCAGACGGATCAGGATCGCTCAAGCGAGTAGAAAACTACAAAACGCTCACGGCTCAGTTGAGCGCACTTTCGGCGAGTGAACCATTGCTCGGTCGCTCGACGTTGATGTTAGGCAATCAAAGCGGCGAGCTTGAGGCTGTAGCCCTGACGACGAGCGAATCGGGAAGGGAATTGCGAACCATCCACAAAATAGTCTGCTCCGACGCGTCGATCCGTGCGATTGCATCGAGTCCAACGCAGAGATTGGTTGCGGTGGCCGACAAGGTTGGAGGGCTGAGTGTCATGCATGTGACGTCCGAGCGTCTGATCGCCAAACTCGAATCTGTCGAGTTAAAGTCGGATGAACAGTTGCGATTTTCGAAGTCGGGTCGAGAGTTGCTTTTGTGTAGCAATTCGGGTGTTCGGCGTTTGGAACTCGACAGCGAGTATCCCGAGGCCTCGATAGAGAGTTTTTTCAAACCCCTTTGGTATGAAGGGTATGAGCAACCGAACTATGTTTGGCAAAGCAGCACTGGAAGCAGCGAAGGTGAGCCGAAGTTCAGTTTGATCCCGTTGGTTTTTGGAACCCTCAAAGCCACCTTCTATTCGATGTTGATCGCAGCACCGATTGCGATTTTAGCGGCGATCTTTGGAAGTGAGTTTCTAAGCGCTACATGGCGAGGTCGATTCAAGCCATTGATTGAACTCATGGCCAGTGTGCCGAGTGTGGTGTTGGGTTTTATCGGTGCGATGGTCTTGGCACCGATCATGAGAGACTCTTTGTTTTGGATCCTGTTTTCGGTCGCTTTGACTGTGTTTCTGTTTTTGCTCGCGGCCCATCTTTGGATTTTGATACCGACCGAGCGATCGATCCCATTGCGTAAGTATCGACTACCGCTGTTGTTTTTGATTCCCCCGACGGCAATCCTTTTATCTGCATGGGTTTCTGGGGCCATTGAGCGTTGGATTTTTGGTTCATCCATGCAAGCTTGGCTGGGTGATCCGCAGATGTCGAGTTGGCCAGGTTGGTTCCTATTGCTGATTTTGCCCTCGGTCTTGGTGGTTCTATGGCTTTTTTCGAATCCTCTGTCCTCATCGCTTGATTGGCTTTCTGAGCGTCTGGGATTGCAAGGCCGTGCTCTATGGCTGACGATCCTCTTTTGCATGGCGAGTGTCTTGGTTTTGTTTCTTTCGGGTGCGATCGCTTCGTTGCTCAGCGGCTTGGAATTCGATTCTAGGCGAGGGCTCTTGGGCGCCTATCAGGAACGCAACGCCCTGTTGGTCGGGGGTATTTTAGGCTTTGCCATCATCCCCTTGATTTATACCTTGGCAGACGATGCGTTGCAGTCGGTACCTCAGCATCTCCGCAGTGCATCACTAGGTTGCGGGGCGACGGTATGGCAAACGACGATTCGAGTGGTTGTGCCTACGGCCATGAGCGGACTTTTTAGTGCTCTGATGATCGGATTTGGGCGGGCCATTGGTGAGACGATGGTGGTGCTGATGGCTGCCGGAAATACACCTTTAATCGATTGGAACCCGTTCAATGGCTATCGGACTTTGTCGGCAACTCTTGCGACGGAGTTGCCTGAAGCGGCACGAGGTTCGACGCACTACCACACCTTGTTTTTAGCGGCCCTGTTGCTGTTTCTCTTTACATTGGTCGCAAACACACTGGCCGAATGGGTTCGGATGCGGTTTCGCAAGAGGGCCTATCAGCTATGATCCGCACCGACTCGAAACGAAGCGCACAAGCCCGAATCGCAGCTCAGGGAGAACCGATGGTTTGGCTCTCAGGTGGGATGTTTGCGATCGCTTGCTTGATGATTTTATCGTTACTTGCGTTTGTGCTGTGGCAAGGGCTATGGACTCTATGGCCTAGGTGCTACTCCATCTACAGCAAAACCGACGGAAGTATTCTTGGAGGTGAGCTTTACACCAAGCAACGTGTCGATGGACAAGAAAAGCTCTATCTTCGTACCGGCAACTACGATGTCTCCAATCGTCATTTTGCTTATGTCTCAAACTTGGAACTCTCGGAAGAGAAACCTTGGACCGATCCAGATCTTTGGCTCGTCGAGCGCAAAGAATGGGGGAACCTTTACGGATTTCCAAAGGAGTTGTCTTGGAAAAAATCAGCACCTGAGGAATTTGCGAAGTATGTTGCGCAAGGCCTGCAAGAGACAACAAAGATCGATCGCCAGTTAGCGGCTGCGAAAAATCAGCTGAAGCGAACAGACCATCAGATTGCCGAAGCTCGTTTGGGTGTTCGACGCGTGGAGTTGGCCGAAAAGGTCGATTTGCAAAAGGCAATCGAAACAGGCTCTCTAGAAGGGGTGAGTCCGGCAGGCAAACGGGCCCTTGAGCATCTTGCGGAGTGGAATCAACGTGCCGACGAGGCGATGATAAAAATCAATGAGCAGATCGCTGAGCTTGAGTCAAAGCGATCCGAGAGGAGTATTCTCTTTGAGCTCCCGATCGGCCAAGAGCTTGGTAGACTTGAAGTCGATTGGTCGGAATTTTCAGCGGGCAAACTCTCGGAGGTTCGAGGTTTGACCCAATTGCTTGGTATCGAGCCTGTTGAGCCTGAATCCAAAATCACACAGCAGCAAATTTCGATCGAGCAAGTTGGTAAGGGGCACGTGTTGTGCAAAGTGGAGAGTCCGAATGAACCGGTGCGACGGCTCTGGATACGGAGACTGGGTGATAAAGAATGTGCGGTTTCTGGTTTGCAGGAGCATTCGATCCTGCTTGCCGATATCGTTCGCTTCTTCCCTCCAAACCGTTTGGGTATCTTTCAGCGGCTAGGAATTTATGTAGGTCGATGGTGGGAATTTCTCTCAGGGGATCCGCGAGAGGCGGGGATGGAAGGAGGATTCTTTCCCGCGATCTGGGGTACTGTGGTCATGACGATCATCATGTCGATGGCCGTGATACCCTTTGGAGTCCTTGCTGCACTTTACATGCGAGAGTATGCCAAGAGTGGTTGGCTTTTGAGTGCGATTCGAATCAGCATCAATAATCTCGCGGGCGTGCCTAGCATCGTATACGGTGTTTTTGGTTTGTCGTTTTTCTGCTACATCGTCGGAGGGTATATCGATGGTGGACCCAAGAAGGCGGGCTTTACGCCTTGGCCAAGCGCTGTGTGGTTCTCTGCCTTAGCCGGCCTGGCGCTGTTGGGATTGGTTGCGTTCACTGTATCGGTTTTATCTGGTCAAGCAGAAGCGAGGCGATCGCCGTTTCGATCGACGCTTCGATGGGGAGGAGGCTTGTTGTGGCTTGCGACTCTAGTCGGGATTGTCTGGTTACTGATGAAATCGCCGCATTTTGAGGGGTTCTTTCAGGCACAATTGCCGAACCCGACTTTTGGTAAGGGATGTTTGCTTTGGGCTGCATTGACGTTGGCTTTGTTAACATTACCGGTAGTGATTGTCGCGACAGAGGAGGCGCTCTCGGCGGTACCCAATTCGCTTCGCGAGGGCTCTTATGCGTGTGGTGCGGGTAAATGGCAAACGATTCACAGAATCGTGCTTCCGTATGCAAGACCTGGGATCATTACGGGGTTTATTTTGGCGATGGCCAGAGGGGCAGGGGAGGTCGCACCGATGATGCTTGTCGGTGCGATTCCGCTTGCGACGGAGCTTCCACTCGATGGCGAGTTTCCGTTTCTTCATGGATCCAGATCGTTTATGCATTTGGGTTTTCAGATATACTCCTTGGGATTTCAGAGTCAAAACAGCGAGGCTGCCAAACCGATGGTCTTTACCGCAACGCTGTTGCTCTTGGCGATCGTAACGTTACTGAACCAGACTGCGATTTGGCTCAGGGCTAGGTTGCGTAAGCGGTTTGAGACGAGCCAGTTCTAGAAAGCTTTTCCATGAATAGACTCAAAGCGATCGCTGATGGACAGACGTTCGAGTCAGTCATACACCCCGAGGTTCTTTCTCGCGAGCCCGTTGTAGCGATCAAGGACTTTAGTTTGTTTTATGGGCGCAAGCAGGCTTTGTACAACATCAGCATGCCGATCGTCAAAGGGCTCGTTACGGCGTTGGTAGGCCCCAGTGGTTGTGGCAAGTCGACGTTGCTTCGCAGTGTCAATCGGATGAACGATCTAGTGGAATCGGTTCGGATCGAGGGGGACATGCAGCTCAATGGCGATTCGATCTTTGCACCTTCGGTCGATGTCATCGAGCTTCGTAAACGGATGGGGATGGTATTTCAAAAGCCCAATCCTTTTCCGATGAGTATTTTTGAGAACGTTGTCTATCCACTTCGGATCGATGGCCAGCGGGACAAGACGATTTTATCGCAGGTCTGCGAGCAATCCTTAAGGGGGGCTGCTTTGTGGGACGAGGTCAAGGATCGGTTGCATGAGTCGGGGTTGAGTCTTTCGGGGGGGCAGCAGCAGCGGCTGTGTATCGCTCGTGCGATTGCAAGCGACCCGGAGGTTTTGCTTTTGGATGAGCCTTGTTCGGCGCTAGATCCGATCGCGACGGGTAAGATCGAGGATTTGATCGATCGTTTGCGAGGCGAGTATTCGATATTGATCGTCACGCACAACATGCAGCAAGCATCTCGCATCAGCGATCATACGGCGTTTATGTATCTGGGGCGTTTGGTGGAGATGGCCGAGACTTCGACGATATTTACAAGGCCAACTCTCAGCGAGACCGAAGACTACGTCACAGGTCGATTCGGCTAACGTCCTACACGCCCGAGGCGAGTGATCGATACTAGTTGATTTATTTCTGGCCTAACTTCACAAAAGTACGCGGCTTAGCTTCATCGAAAGCTCACTTAGTTCTGCAAACTAAGAATCGTTGATTTTTCAGTTTGCAATTATTATCGGGAGTAGGTGATGCTTAAGAGACTTCGGAACAAACGCAATGCGTTCACTCTGGTTGAATTGCTTGTGGTTATAGCGATCATCGGAATTTTGGTAGGCTTGTTGCTGCCGGCTGTCCAGGCAGCTCGCGAAGCGGCTCGCAGAATGGCCTGTAGCAACAACATGCGACAGCTCGGACTTGCAGCACACAATCACGAAAGTGCGACCAAGAGATTTCCACCGAGTCTTTTTGTGGATATCGGACTACCTCCTGGCGGTGCTGGTCAACCGGGTGCTCCCTATCCGGCCTCTGTGCATGCTTGGAGCGTATTTTTCTTGCCCTACATGGAGCAAGGATCCCTTTATGCTCAGTACAGTCTTAAGTTTCCTTGGTTTTCATCGCCAGCGATTGTGCCAGGGACACCGGACAACCAATCGGTGCTAAGAAATTCGCTTCCTGCTTTCATCTGTCCATCTTCCCCTGGTGGATCTTCGAGAACGGTTTCTGGTACCTTTAGTTTTGGTGCGCCGTTTCCTTACCAAAACCTCGCGGTCACTGACTATGCAACCTGTAGTTCGATCAATCCAGGGAGCATTACGTTTTTCGGATACCCATCAGGAACAACTCAGAACGATCTTTTCGGTGCGCTGGCACCTGAAGTAAAGGGCGCCGGTGCTGTGCCTGTTTTAGGGCAAACGTTGCGTAAGGCATTTCGAATCGCCGACATTACCGATGGCACCAGTCGATCAATCTTATTGTGCGAAGATGCTGGACGTCCGGACTTTTGGATCATGGGCAAGCTTGATCCCTCGCGCAGACTTAACGATGGTGGATGGGGACATCATGAAAACGACTACGGTCTTGATGGTGCCGTTAGTGGCACGAGAACCGCTCCGGGTAACTGCGTGATCAATTGTCACAACGACAATGAAACTTATTCATTCCATGGAAGTGGAGCGATGCATGCGATGGCCGATGGCAGCGTTCAATTCACCAGAGCGAATATCAGCCCGCAAGTCTACGCAGCACTCTTGACAGCAAGAGGCAATGGCTTGACGCCATCGGAAGTTTCTCCGTCTGCTTCGGATGAATAATCGCTAGACAAAATCCACTCGTAAATGGTATATGGCATGACGGTTCAAAATAGACACTACCTGAATCTAGGTCGACTTTCCTTCGTCGTTTTCGTTGCTTTGATTTCTGGGTGCTCGAAGGGGAACCCAAAGACGGCAGTTGTCAGAGGGGTGATCAAGACCAAGCAAGGTCAGCCTTGCTCGAAGGCTCTGATCGTATTCCACCCGTTGGAAAAACCCAGATTGAACGACCCCAAGCCGGTTGCAACGGCAGAGGAATCGGGAGAGTTTGTTGTCAGAACCTTTACGATGGATGATGGGGCAGTGCCCGGTGAATATGGGGTTACCGTGGTGTGGCCTGGGGATAGCGACGGTCAATCTGCGCTTTCGCTTAGCGGGGAAGGCTCTACATCCGGAGCTGACAGGCTCGGTGGAAAGTATGGAAATCCCAAGGATCCGAAGATTAAGCTGACGATCCCAGCCAGTGGTGATCCGAATTTAAAAATTGAGATCGACGGGTAGCCGTAGAGGTTGGTACAGGCCGAACCTGAGTTCATCGTTTTATCATATTTCATTCCTCAACTATTCACAGTTAGGTACATAATGAAATGCCGATGACGTGGTAGCGTATTGGTGCAACGTCTGGTTCCGTTATCGGTTGAATCATGGAGGATTCTGATGGATGTCCAAGCACAGTACGACTATCGGACGATATTTATCAGCGATTTGCATGTCGGTTGGGACAAGGTTTCAGAAGACCACTTGCTGAGTTTTCTAAGAAGACTCAAAACGCGTAATCTCTACTTAGTGGGGGACGTTTTGGAGTGGTTCTATCGGCCCAGTGGCACTGTGAGAATGTCAATCAAGCGTTTCCTCACAGAACTGCTTGAACTATCGCGACGCGGGACGGTGATTCACTGGTTGTCGGGCAATCACGATCCTGCAACCTACAAGGGGCCAATACAGTTTGATTGGCTCTACAATGCGATACCGGAAATTTGCGTCAAGCCTCACGATCGATATACGGCAAGTGACGGTCGAACCTACCTGATTGTACACGGGGATATCTATGACTATTTCACGCCAAAAACGATTGCTTGGAAGCAGCAACTTGCAGAGTGGCTTTACCCACTGTATCTGAGAATCTTGGATCGTTCGAGTCACTGTAGCTGGATAGGAGCGATCCAGAAACGCAAGAACCAAGATCCACTTTTGGCAGATCATGCAAATGCGTTTCGCAACTTGATGATCGAGTTAGCTCGGCTACAGAATTGCGACGGCGTGATCTGTGGTCATATTCACGTGCCGGAATCTTGCACCATCGGTTCGATGTCCTATCTGAATTGTGGTGATTGGCTAGAGCACCGTAGTTATTTGGCAGAAACAGAATCAGGCCAGATCAAGCTTATGAGTCAGGGATCGAATCCGTAGTCGAAGTCACTTGCTTCAAAGGATTGAAGGTATCTCTATGGCAACGATTGTCTACAGTGTCAACGGGGAGGGACGAGGTCATGCCACGCGTGTTCAGGCGATTGTCGAGATGCTCATTCCAAGGCATCGGTTTATTCTATTAGCCTCCGAAGATGCCTACGATCATTTTAGGGGTGAGTACCACGACCACCCCTATGTGAAGGTGTCTCCGATCCCAGGCTTACGCTTCAAATATCACGGGGGAAGACTCTCGTACATCCGCTCTTTTTTCGGTTCGTTGCCGTTTCTTTGGAATCTAAGTCGTAGCGTACGAGCTGTCGAGCGGGTTTTGATGCGTGAGCAGCCTGATTTGGCGATTACCGATTTCGAGCCACTTTTGCCGAGAGCTGCTTCGAGGCTCCAAGTCCCTTGGATGAGCCTCGATCATCAGCATTTTCTGAGTGTAAGCGATTTTAGGTCTTTGCCCTTTTCCATGAGATGGCAAAGCCGATTTTTGCGGTATTCGGTTGGTTTGTTCTATCGGGGGCAAATCTCAGAGGCCGTGAGTTCTTTTGCGCATTTGCCAACTCGCAAAGGCTGCGAAGATGTCGTACGTATAGGAGTTCTTATAAGGCGAAAAATACAGCTTGTGAAATATCAAGTTACAAATGCTGGGCATTTGCTGGTGTATATTCGAGGAGCGGCGCCGGATCGGTTTTGGGAAGCGTTGTCTAAAATCGAAAAGCCAATCTATGTTTTTGGTAAATGCCCACCCCCAGTCCTTCCCAACCTCGAATACTTTGGAATCCAAAATGAGAAGTTCATTCGTCATTTGGCCAACTGCGATGCCCTGATTACCACGGCAGGTAATCAACTCGTGGGAGAGGCTTTCTATCTGTGTAAACCAGTCTTGGCTATCCCTGAGCGAGGAAATTTCGAGCAGTGCGTAAACGGCTGGCTTGTTTCGCAATCCCAAGGGGGGTGGTCTGTGCATTTCGAGCAGATTACGCCTCATGTTCTTTCCCAATTCCTGCTTTCCCTGCCGCTATTTCGCAACCGAATCGCCGGATTGGAATGGTCGGGCAATGAGGATGCGAAAGCGTTTATCGAGGCCCATCTGCCGATGGTCCAAGCTGAAACTGATTCGCAGGACAATTCCTTTCAGAATGTAGCTTAAACTATGTTGCTCGCCACGTTGCGTCGAATTCCGGGTTTCCTTGTCGATTCCTACCACGTTCGTCGAGGTAGAACGGTCCTTCCAAGGTTGCTTACCTATACGGTCACCTTTCGATGCAATGCCCGTTGCATCATGTGTGATTCATGGAAAATCCAAGGCCACAACGATTTGAAAATCGAAGAGGTCGAAGCGATTTTTAAGCAATTGCCAAGGATGGATGGTGTACGACTTACGGGGGGAGAACCGTTCGTTCGTCAAGATCTTCTGGAAATTACCGAATTGGCGATTCGATATCTCAAGCCATTGGGAATTCACATCACGACCAACGGATTTCTGACCGATCGCATCGTCGAGCTTTGCACCAAAAGGCCCCGTAAAACTCCCCTTCAGATCATGGTCAGTCTCGATGGACTCAAGGACAAGCACAACCATATTCGCGGTAGCAATGTTGCGTTTAATTGCGCGATGAAAACGATTGAAGAGCTTTCTAAAATCAAAGGCAAGTTGAATTTAGACCTCGCTGTCAACCAGACGATCGTCGATGAGGAGGGAATCGAACATTATGAGCTACTCAAGGAGAAGCTTGGGCCACTGGGTGTGCGTCATCAAATGGTTATGGCTTATGATTCAAGCGCAACGTATTCGGTAGAACGCAACCGTGATGTGGCTCCAAAACAGGTCGGTCAATTCACCACGTTTGGACAAATCGACGGCTCGAAATTGAAACGACTCTTTGACGGTGTGCAAGCGGATCTAAAGACTTTGCCATGGTGGGCTAGACTCGCGAAGTCTTACTATCTCAAAGGGATCCAAGAGCGATTGCTCAGTGATCCTGATTCGACCGTTTTTACCAATCCAGCGTGCGTGGCCCTTAATTCGCATTTGCGAATATTTCCAAATGGGGATATCCCGACATGCCAATTCAACAGCAAGATTGTTGGGAATCTTCGCGAGAGGTCTTTCGAGGAGGTTTGGAAGTCGGCAAGTGCTCATTCGCAGCGGGAATGGGTCGGGAAATGTCCAGGCTGCTGGGCTGAGTGCGAGGTCTTGCCAAACGCTCTGTACTCGTTGGATTTGATCAAACCGCTTTGAGTTGGAAAAATTATTTCCTGCGGAAATTGATCTACCTTAAGGGTTTCTCCACTAGAGTTTAAATCCCCGAAATACGCCATCTCTATCGACGGAGTTTGAGAAATCGTCGAAGTCCATATTTGCAATCGACAAATTGTTTTCGATTGATGAAATCGCCGAGGGGATGGCGCGAAAGGTTGTGATGTCCTCTGAAGGCGTTTCCTTTGGGGTTCGGCTAAAGTCGTCGGATGATTGTCCCTTTGGCGAGAATCCGACAACAAGTACCGGGTGTTCCTGCTCTTGAATGCAATTGGCATCAACTAGGAACAGGACGAAACCTGGATAGTCGTCCGGAAGTCGGCGAACGATATCTAGACAAGAAAGACCTTTAAACGACGGATCCTCTTCGAATCGAATGTTGGCAGTAAATTCCATGCCAGACAGGGGGTCCGTTCTAGGAGTCGCAACTTGTATTTTCACGATTTCCCACAGGCGATCATCAGAATAATCGCATCGAATCACCCATGGATTTTTGTCGGTTTGAGTAGTCATTCAAGGCTCCGCATTGGCATGCATCAAATCGGGAATAATCTATGTTGAAGGAAAGACGCAGATGTGGTTGCTATTTGGGGGAGATCAATTGATCTAGTCCAACGACGGTAAACCCGATTTCATCATAGCGATCAGATTTTTTGCTGGCATCCTCCAGATCCCCTCGCTCGTATAAAATTCCGATGCTATGATCGGGCATCAAGGCTATATCCGAGTAGCCTGTAAAGTTGGGTGCTGGCTTTGTGGCATAACGGAACTGCTTGGTCCAACTGCGTCCGTCGTCCTGACTGAGTTTGAGCGTGCCATCGGATCGCAGTTGGGCGTTTGCGGGGTTGGAGAAAAGGATGTTGCCCTTTTGGGTTTCGGAATTTAAGGAGTGGAATAAGAGGCTAGCCTGACACCCCCTGGGCTCGATCAGTTGCGACTCTAGCCAAGTTTCCGTGAATGATTGGCCACCATCTTTGCTGATCGAAACAACGCGATGAACTTCTTTGCCATTTTGATTTCGGCTATTGAGCATCAGATCGCCGTTGCTTAGTTCGACTACCGTGCACTCGGTCGTTTGTGGCCGAGGTACACTGCCGCCGATATTCCATGTATCACCGCCATCATCGGAGTAGATCACATGCGAGACCATGTGGTCTTTTTTGGCGTTATGTCTCGCAGGAACCACGATTCGTCCTTTGTAAGGCTCGCTTCGCATGACGATAGCATGGCAAGGGCCTGTGCCATACCACTTCCAGTCGGGCTCGTATACTGAATCGGTGATCTTGCGAGACGTCGACCAACTCACCCCATCATCATCGGAGTGCATGACATATACCTCTCGGGTCGTCCGTTCTTTTTCCGATGGAATCCACTGGTTCCATAGCCAAACCAAGAGGATACGGCCCGAGGGCAACACGACAGGGCATTGACACTTGCATGGGTTCTTGCCGTCGTCAGCAAGAACTTGCAAAGGCCCCCAGGTTCGTCCACCATCGGTGGATCGTTTGAGCACCACATCCATATCGTCTTCGTCTTTGTGCCCATTGACTCGGCCCTCGCAGAATGCCAGTACTGTCCCCTTTTGACTGACTGCTAATGTCGGGCAGCGGTAGCAAGCATAGCCATCGGCACCAGAGATATATGGTACGGAATCCAATCGCGGTCGTGCTCGCTCATCGGTCAAGCCAACGCGAGCCGTTGCCACCAGCAGCGTACTCAAGGAGAGGAGTTTCACTAGGAAAACAGATGGTTTCATGAGCCTTTGTAAAGCAATGATGATTTGACGAGTTGCCGAAGGTATAGAGAATCGATTTTATCTGACAGAACGGCTTTATGTTGCGATCCGTCGGTCCTGATGTTAAATTCACGTGTTATGAGCACCACACCTAATCAGACTGAGCTAAATCTACTGAAGACCATTTGCGGAATCCAAACGCATGTCGAGTTTGCCAATACCAAGGCAAATCTCGAGCGAATGCTTCGATGGCTCGATCACCAGGATGTCGATGGAGCCGACTTAGTAGTCTTTCCCGAATGCATGCTCAGCGGATACTGTTTCGCAAGTCTAGAAGAAGCGCGTCCCCATGCCGAGTCGATTCCCGGACCGGCGACCGATATGATCACCCAGGTTTGCAAGTCGAAGAAAATGCATGTGGTCTTTGGACTACTGGAACTTGGTCCTCAAGATTCCATTTACAACAGTTGCGTGCTTGTAGGGCCAACTGGCGTGATCTCGACGTATCGCAAAGTCCATCTTCCCTACTTGGGGGTCGATCGATTTACCATGCAGGGTGAGAATCGCTATCGCGCGGCCAATGCTGATTCGATGCGAATCGGGATGCATATTTGCTACGACGGCTCTTTCCCCGAGTCCTCGCGATGTTTGGCTCTCGATGGAGCTGATCTGCTGGTCTTGCCGACGAATTGGCCGCCGGGCGCAGACACCTTTGCCAAGTATCTTCCAAACGCGAGAGCTCTTGAGAACAATGTCTACTTCATGAGCGTCAATCGTGTAGGCACCGAACGAGGTTTTCGATTCATCGGAAACAGCCGCATCTGCGATCCCAATGGGAATCCCATCGCGGATGCTCCCCATGAGAACGAGCAAGTTCTTCGCGCGACGATCGACTGCAACAAGGCCAGGAACAAGCGACTCGTTCGGGTCCCCAAAGAGCACGTGATTGATCGATGGGCTGATCGTAGGCCGGCTTACTACGAATCGATTGCAAAAGAGCACCAACTGGAGCGAAAGATTGATTGATCGGCTCTACGGCACTATTTTTGGCAATGATAGACGATCGCAGGCGGTAAATTCCTCCATAGAATCGGGCTTATTTCGACTGAGCGAAAATTCTCATTGAGCAAACTGCGAAATCTTTGACCTGCCGGTAGTGGCAAACCGTGCAGGTAAGCAAACGTAGAGAATCTGCCATGGGGTCCGAGACAAGCAAGAATCGCAGTAAGGATTTTTCTTTGGAGATCCTCACTAAATGCGGCCCATGGCAAACCGCTGACAAGTGCATCGAGCTGTGAGATTTGTCGTTCAATGCACAAGGCCTTGAGTTCGGATGCATCGGCCTGAGCGATATCGGCCAGCGGAAATCTTTGTTTTAAATGTTTGACAAATTGAGGGTTAATCTCGACGGCAAAAAATCGTGTGCTCTTACCGCATTGATCGAGGATGGCTTGGGTAAAGGGGCCTGTGCCAGGCCCGATTTCGGCGACTGCAGAGCAAGTTTTCCAATCGATTTGACGGAGCATCTCGGAGGCGAGATATCTCGAACTCGGTGCAATGGCCCCGACGGCACCAGGGTGCTTGATAAACCCCTTGAAAAACTTGATCCAATCTCCGTTTGGCAAGGCTATATTCTCCCAAATGGGTTGCTTTTGGATCGAGGAAACCAGGATCCTCAACGAAGTTCGTGACATTTGCCGATGGTTGTTATATGCTTTTTGGACAGACGAGGGATTCAAGCACACCAAGAAAGGGATCTGAATGAGCAGTTCAGAGGGTTCGGGACCGACTTATCATACGATGCGGGGGCGAGATTATCCGACCCTTAGGCAGTTTACTGTCTTTCTGGAGAATCGCGTCGGACAGTTGCTCGATGTGGTAAGACGACTTGAGATATCGGGAAATCGTATCTTGGGGTTTTCCATCAATGACTCATCCGACTGTGCGCTGGTTCGATTTTTGCTGAGGAACCCCGAGACGGGTCGAGAGACGTTTGAACGAGCCGGGTTGTCGGTTTTTGAGAGCGATTGCATCGGAGTGGAGTTGCCCGAGTCTGGCCAACCGTTTCAAGAGATTTGCCTTGCACTTCTCCAAGCCGAGATCAACATCGTGCGAGCTTATCCTTTACTGGGACGCAGTTCAGGAGGATCGGCGATTGCGATCTCGGTAGACAATCCCGAAGCTGCCTTGGATACACTGGCCCAGAGAGGCTTTCGTCTGCTTCACGAAGGGGATCTTCTCGATCCTGGCGAAGACTAGTTGGCCGGGACTCCGTGGACAAAAACCTAGCCCTCTGATGGTACAGGTTGTCAAGTTTTGTCCGAAGTATTGCTCCAAGCGTTTCATCGATCAAACTTGGTGGATGGCTTGAGCGAATTCGTGATGCAATTTGTAGCAACGGATTTGTCTTCATCTGGGGGGTTGGGGCAACAGAAAATGATGAAACGAGATCGGCGTTTGGGATTCACCTTAGTGGAGTTGTTGGTCGTCATTGCGATCATCGGTGTGCTTATCGGACTGCTTTTGCCGGCGGTTCAAGCGGCACGCGAGGCGGCGCGGCGGATGTCTTGCTCGAATAATCTCAAGCAGATTGGCTTGGCGATGATGAACTACGAGGCTGCGACCAAGCGGATTCCTCCGAGTGCATGCATTATCCCTTCGATCTCAACCAATGCATCATGGAGTATTCATGGACGGCTTTTACCTTACTTGGAGCAGAATAATCTGGCCAATCAAGTCAACCTGAGCGTCAGATGGAGCAATTATCCGATTCTGAATTATTATCGGGTGCCGACGAATGTCTGTCCCTCGGATCCACGCGGAGATACCGCTCGTGACACTGCGGCAACTGGAAGCACCAGTGCGATGTTTCTCTATCCGACGACTTATGGGTTTAATCTAGGGACTTGGTTTGTCTATGACCCGAGCAGCAACACAGGAGGGGATGGTGTTACGCATGCAAATTCAACGCTCAAGCTAGCGTCGGTCACAGACGGTCTGAGTCGAACTTTGTGGTCGAGCGAAGTTCATGCTTGGCAGGCTTACACTCGCAATGCGGGTCCTCCGACGACAGCGATGCCAACGACGATTGCTGAGGTGGCGGCGATTGCCGATTCGGGACGCAAGGATCGGATTTTCCCAGACGGCACTGGAACTGGTCGATGTGAGTGGACCAGTGGGCATGCCCATCACAGTGGATTTACGGTGACTTTGGCCCCAAATACGGTTGTGCCATATGTTTTTAATGGGGTGCGATACAACATCGATTACAACTCGCAAGCTGAGGGGGAGAGCACGACTCGACCTTCCTATGCGGTGCTGACATCGCGAAGTCACCATGGAGGCTTGGTCAACTCGTGTTTGATGGACGGGAGTGTTCAGAGCATCAGCAACAATATCGACGTGCAAGTTTGGCAGGCATTAGGAACGCGGGCCAAGGCGGATCGGTCGGAGATGGATCAGTAAGAGTTCGTCTGAAGCTAGCTTGCTTCGGATTCTTCTTTCGAGCGGATCTTACGCATCCAGACGCTATTGCCTTTTTCGTTGTATCGAGAATCGCTCATAAGTTCCCGGATCAGCAGGACACCTCTTCCCCGAGGCTGGTCCAAGCGATCCTCTTCGGTTGGGTCGGCAACGTTATGGTGATCAAATCCTTGACCTTGATCGGTGATGGTCATTTCAGCGGTTTCTGCATCGACGATGTAGACTACGTGGACGGTCTTTGAGGCATCGCGTTTGTTGCCATGTTCGATGGCATTGACAACGGCCTCCTCGATCGCCATTTGAATGTGGAACACATCACGACCTTCCCAGCCTGCCGCCTCGAGGGCGCTCATCAATTCATCGATCGATGCATGCCCTGCGTCGAGGTCGCTCGGAAAGGTCTTATCGCATTTCCACATCGGTGGTCGACTGTTCATCAGCAACCTGTCCAGGGTAGGAGAACGCTAGAGCTTGAAAGCCGATAGTCCGCTTGCTTCGTCTTTGCGGATATCGAAGACGCGATCTAGGCGGGTGATTTTAAAGACTTCGCCGATTTCGGGCCGAAGGCAGCATAGTTTGAGTTGACCGGCTGCGTCTTTGACTTTCTTGTTGAGCGAAATGAGCTTGTTGAGAGCCGCGCTGGACATGAACTCCACCGAGTCGAAATTCAGCAGGAGCATGTTCTTTTTCTCGTTGACGACCAATCCGGTGAGTTCATCACCGAGTTGCTCGATCGTTGCCGAGTCCACAATTTTTTTATCTACGAAATGGACAACGTGGACGCCGCCATTGTCCATCACATTGATACGCCGATAGGTGGCCATCGAACATCCTTACTAGAACAAAAAAGGAACGGATCAAAAAAACGCTTTGCGGAGCGTCTAAGGGTAAACCAAGCCCCTGATCCAAGCAATTGTTATTGCAGGGTAAGGGAGAATGTTTTTTGTCGGTTTTTTAGATTTTTGGCAGGGAGTAACCTAGGCAAATTCCTGCTACGATCGCCGAAATCCAAAAGATCAGTACCGTGCTGCCCAGCCTACGCGTTTTGAGTCTTGAAAACATGTAGTAGAACGAATAGAGAATCGTCAGCGAGCAAAGGAGGCCTTCTTTAATCGATTCTTTGTACGCGGTGCCTATGATTGCCAACAAGGCAAACAGGGCGATCAGGCAGGCCCCTCCGCCTGCCGAGAAGGCGATCACAGGTAAATAGTTGGCCGACTGAAGTTTGGCGATCAGCGGAACGCTCGAGATGTTGCCGGAGGTTTTCGCGTCCATTTTTAGGAGGATAGCCGTCATCATGAACAAAACAGCCAAGATGATAGCGGCCATCATCCACCAAGGCATCCCGGCCTTGAGGAGTCGGCTTTCTGTTTCCGATTCGCGGGCCATCATCTCGGCGGCTTCGACGAGTCTTTTGTTTCCGAACTCTTTGGTTTCGACCTCGAAGCCTTCGATTTTCGAGCCTGCTTGAAGGCTGTATCCGCATCCGACGCAGATGGCAGTTCCTGGTGGGAGCGATCGATCGCAGGATGGGCAAAAAATGCCCTCGCGTTTTTTAAGTCCTGCCGAATCGAGGAGTTTGGACATGGCGTCCTGAGGAGCTTTGCTCGAGCTTGCCGGATTTGCGACCGCCGCAGGCTTGGCTGCAGTCGGCTTGGTTGCTTGGGCCGCAGCGGGCTTGGGCATCGCGGCAGGTTTTCCTTGGGTTCCGACGGCGATGACGCTTTGGCACTTGGGGCACTTAACCCCTTTACCAGCCATCGTTTCGGGGACATTTAAAGCCACCCCGCACTGGCAAGTCACACGCAACGGCATCGGTTGGCCCTTTGACGAAAAGATTTGAGAAATCGGCCTTCATTTTGGCTAACAATCCATACAAAACAAAGGGGCAAAGCCCCACATAACGCGTATTTTCCTTCAGGAAAAAAAGGTCGAGCTTTTCGTGGCACGGAAGTTGCTTGCCAAGACATGAAACGTTTCCGTATGCCTTTTTGGCGTATTCCTACCGTCGTTTGTTTAGCCTTTGGAGTTTTTGTAGATGGCTGCAACTAAAGAGAAGAGTAAGGTCAAATTGGTTCCACTTGGGGACCGAATCGTGGTTCAGCGTCAAGAGTCCCAAGAAAAAACCGTCGGTGGCATTTATTTGCCCGACAGCGCCAAGGATCGACCAACCCGTGGCAAGGTGATCAGTGTCGGGGATGGACGTGTTTTGGAGAACGGCAGTCGCTCGCAACTCCAAGTCAAGGTTGGCGATCACGTTCTATTTACGAGCTACGCAGGGGAGTCGATTGAAATCGATGGCGAAGAGTACCTGCTGATGAACGAATCCGAAGTCCTTGCGGTCCTCGGCTAACCCTCAACCAAAATCAGACGAAGAATTTCATCAAGGAGCATTCTCAGACTATGGCAAAAATCATTGCTTTTGATCAGGAAGCCCGCGAAGCGATCCGACGCGGTGTCGGCAAGCTCGCACGGGCAGTCAAGGTAACGCTCGGACCCCGAGGCCGAAATGTTATTTTGCAAAAGTCTTTCGGTAGCCCCACGGTTACTAAAGACGGTGTGACGGTCGCCAAGGAAATCGACCTCGAGGACGTCTACGAGAACATGGGCGCTCGCATGGTTCGCGAAGTTGCCTCGAAGACCAGCGACGTTGCAGGCGATGGAACAACCACCGCGACAGTCATGGCTGAAGCCATTTTCAATGAAGGGCTCAAGGCTGTGGTCGCCGGTGTGAACCCGATTCAGATGAAGGCTGGCATCGAGCAAGCCGTTGCAGACATCACAGAAAAGCTCAAGAAGATGTCGATCAAGATCAAGGACAAGGCCGAAATGGCTAACGTTGCTTCGATCGCTGCAAACAACGACCGAGCCATCGGTAACTTGTTAGCCGATGCTATGGAACGCGTTGGTAAGGATGGGGTTGTGACGGTCGACGAAGGCAAGAGTCTTCATGACGAACTCGAATTCGTCGAGGGGATGCAATTCGATCGAGGTTACTTGTCCCCATATTTCGTCACCGATGCGACCACGATGGAATGCATCCTCGAAGATGCTTACATCTTGGTATTCGAAAAGAAGGTTGGGAACATCAAGGAAATCGTTCCTGTACTTGAACAAGTCGTCCAGCAGAGCAAGCCTCTGCTGATTATCGCTGAGGACGTAGAAGGCGAAGCCTTGGCAACCTTGGTAATCAACCGACTTCGCGGAACGCTCCATGTGGCGGCCGTTAAAGCTCCCGGTTATGGCGATCGCCGTAAGGCGATGATGGAAGACATCGGTATCCTCACTGGTGCTGTGCCTGTCTTCGAAGCTTTGGGCAAGAAACTCGATGCTTTGACCCTTTCGGATTTGGGACGCGCCAAGAAGGTCATCATTGACAAGGACAACACGACGATCATCGAAGGTGCTGGCAAGGCCAGTGAGATCAAGGCTCGGATCGATCAGATCCGTCGCGAGATCGAGAACACCAGCAGTGACTACGATCGCGAGAAACTCGAAGAGCGACTTGCTAAGCTTGCAGGCGGTGTCGCTAAGGTCAACGTTGGCGCGGCGACCGAAAGCGAAATGAAGGAAAAGAAGGCTCGCGTCGAAGACGCTTTGCATGCGACTCGCGCAGCGATCGAAGAAGGTATTCTTCCTGGTGGTGGCGTCGCGTTGCTCCGAGCATCGACGCAAGTCACCCCTGCAGATTCCCTCTCGCAAGACGAGCTTACGGGCTACAACATTGTTCTACGTGCATGCCGTGCACCATTGACGATGATTTCGGCCAATGCGGGTCAAGACGGTGGTATCGTGTGTTCAAAGGTTGCCGAGGCCAAGGGCAACATCGGTTACAACGCGTTGACCGGAGTCTATGAGGACTTGGTCAAGGCTGGCGTGATCGATCCGACCAAGGTGACTCGCACGGCTCTTGCCAACGCAGCATCGGTGTCGACGCTGCTTTTGACCAGCGATGCTCTCATTGCAGAGAAGCCCAAGGATGACAAGAAGGGTGGTCACTCGCATGACCACGACATGTACTAAGCTTTCGTGCAACAAGCGTTACATCGATAGTTAATTTATCCAAACATCGAAGAAGCTCGGCAGACATGCCGAGCTTCTTTTGTTTTACGTTCGTTTAACCCGCAGCCAACGGCGAGGGTTATGGCAACGTGAATACGGTTCCGGTCACAAAGGCGGCTTGGGTCGCCGCTCCTCGCATGCTAATTGGAACTGGCCTGATGCTCCATGGTGCACAAGAGCCAGGTCGGTGATAGCCCAAAGGATGCTGGCACTCGTTGGGCGGGTGGATCCCCATCTTGTAAGGCAATACCGCCAAGTCCCCAAAGAATCGGACTGTCGAGACAACCGGTTGGACCACGGGTCCCCACTCATGACCGTAACGCTCCAGCGATACATCTTCGAAGTATAGCGGTTTGTTGCACGCCCCTGAAGCCTTCCAGGTCAATGTCGAATCGACAAATAGACGCGGAGCGAAACCTTGATCCCCCAACGGACAAGTCACCGGTATGCCCCAAGCCTCAGAAACAAAGACCTGATCGCCGTCACTGAGCTTGCGCTGCAAATACGAAACCCGCTTACCATCAGCTTGCTCGATGACCACAGTGCCGTATACCAGATCGACCAATTTTCCCTCGGCAATAAACTCGCCTTGCGAACCGCGCCAAGTCCTGATCGGTGACTTCTTGACAAAGGTTTCTTGAGTCAACGAACCAGGCCGATTGCCCGACTGGTAACCTTGGACGAAATCCGGGGATGAGTCCAATTGGAAGTTGCGTATATCTGCTCCGGCTGCAAAATCTCGAACAAGATCGCAATTGGCTACCGATTGATCGGCCCTTTTCGGCGGTGCAGGTGGCAAGTCATCGTCGAGTTTCGATGGCTCAAGCAATTTCGATGGCTCCTTTAAATCATCTTGCTCACCGAGATTGGCCGGCTCGCGAAGTTTGCGATCCGAAGGTGACGTTGGCTTCGGGAACGGGTTTGGAAGCACGCTCTCGGGCATCGGCTCGAGCGGCTCGGTGGCTAGCGGTTTAGTGCCTAGTGACTCAGTGGCTGGTGGCTGAGTGATCGGTGGTTTGGCGACGGGTGGTGGAGTGATGGGTAGTTGGGCAGCCGGCGGCAGATTCAATGCCTGTGGCTGAGCGGATGCCGGTGGAAGATTCACCGCAGGTGGTTGCGCAGCAGGTGGTAGTGTTAGTGCTGGTGGCTGGGTGGCCGGTGGTAGAGTGAGGGTCGGGGTCGGCTCACTGGGTTGCTGCACAAGTAGACTCGATCGAGGCGGTTGCTTGGTCGCTTGATCTTCAAAGGCAGCCGTGACGACCTGTGGAACTGCGGCTTGTGAGGCTTGTTTCGACGCGATAGGTTGTCTTGGCATTGCGGCAGGAACTTCGACTTTGCGCCATCGAAGCGTCTGAGATTGGTTGCTCGATTCAGCGACAGTTCCTGTGGAGCGAATAGCGTTCTTGGCGATTGTCGATAGAGTTCGGCTCGATGCGTTTTGAGATGCACTAGCTTCGCGATTTGTTTCAAAAGCGCGAGATGCAGAGACGTCCTCTCGCAGCGGGTTGGCTTGGAATGGAGAGGGCGACCAAGCAGGCTGCTTGATCAACTCATTGGATTTTATTTCCGGGCTAGATCGCAAAGGATTCTGCGCGGAGGCTGGTTTTAGATCTAGCCAGCCAGCAGTCAGGCAAAGGCTACCTACAGGGATACACAGGCTCCAGCGCAAGAGGCGTGCAAGAGATCGTCTTGCACGCTGCGAGCGATCAGCTATCGCTTGCTTGATGGACCTCCGGGCTGTAGTTGGGTGCTTCTTGCGTGATGGCAATGTCATGTGGATGGTTCTCCCTAACCGTCGCCGCCGATACCTTGATGAATCGAGCTTGTGACCGCAATTCCGAGATGGATTTGGTACCGCAGTACCCCATACCCGCTCGCAGTCCGCCTACCAACTGGTAGGCATAATCGGCCAATGGACCTTTGAACGGCACTCGCCCTTCGACCCCTTCGGGAACCAACTTCGAGAGTTGATCCTGGCCGCTCTGGCGATACCTTTCGCTCGATCCTTTGACCATTGCCCCGAGCGACCCCATTCCCCGATAGGCCTTGAACGTGCGGCCTTGATAGAGGATGGTTCTGCCTGGGCTTTCGGCAAGCCCTGCGAACAAGCTTCCAATCATCACGGTTTGGGCCCCAGCGACCAGGGCTTTGACGATATCACCCGAGTACCGGATGCCACCGTCGGCGATGGTTGGAATGTTGGCTTGTTTGCAAGCCTTGGTAGTTTCATAGATGGCAGTGATTTGCGGAACTCCTACGCCGGAGATCACGCGAGTGGTGCAGATCGAGCCTGGGCCGATCCCTACCTTCACCGCATCTGCACCAGCTTCGACCAACGCTTTTCCACCTTCAAACGTCGCAACGTTTCCGGCGATCACGTCGATGCTAAACTGGCGTTTCAATTCCCGAACCGTTGCGATCACGTTTGACGAGTGGCCGTGAGCGCTGTCGACCACGAGGATATCCACCCCGCGTCGGATAAGCTCCGAGGCTCGATCGTAATCGTGAACGCCGATCGCCGCACCGACCCTTAAGCGACCCAGTTCGTCCTTGCAGGCCGATGGGTAGCTTTTCATCTGATCGATGTCTTTGATCGTGATTAGTCCAGTCAGTTGGTATTGATCGTCAACCAGTAAAAGTTTCTCCACCTTTTTATCCGTCAAAATCCGCTCAGCTTCGCTAAGCGTTACATTTCCTTGTGCGGTAACTAGGTTTTCGCGGGTCATGACCGAGGAGATAGGGGTGTCGCTCGATTCGAGGAAACGCATGTCCCGTCGGGTGAGGATTCCAACGAGTTTTCCGTTGGCCTCGACGATCGGGATCCCCGATACGTTTTGCTTGCGCATGACATCTTGAGCCGTCGAAACGCTATCGCTGGGCCTCAAGGTGACCGGGTCTGGGATGATGCCATTGGCCGAACGTTTGACTTTGGTCACCTCGGCAGCTTGCGAGGCTATATCCATGTTCTTGTGGATAATCCCCAATCCCCCTACTTTAGCCAAAGCGATCGCCATTTCGCTCTCGGTGACGGTATCCATCGGAGAGGAAAGCAGGGGGATCCCGAGCTTGATTTTTGCCGTAAGTTGTGTCGAGACGTCGACTTGCGACGGGAGGATATCACTGTAACGGGGTTCGATTAGCACGTCATCAAACGTGATCCCCTCACAGGCGATCTTTTCGTCCATAGATTTGTTTCCTGGGAAAACTTCTTTAGATCCTGGAAACCGTTGAAGTATCGCGAATTTGCTAGCTTGTGCAACCCATCCCTAAAAACGGGATTACAAAAGCTAAATGTTAAACTTTACCGCTCAGGTTGACTTGTTTGCCTGAAGAAAGGTTTCGGAATGTTCCGATTGTTCCGATAAGAAGGGTCACCATGCAAGGTGTCCAGAGCCCTCGGTATCACAAGGAACGTTAAGCGTGAGCAGCCAAAATCAAGATAACTTCCACAAGTTCACCGGCTTTGAATCCATCCGCAACCAGAGAACTAGGGCTCACTCCTGGTTCCGAAACGCCTTGCTTTTGACAGCCTTCGGAACAGCGGCCATATCGGGATTTGAGAAGGTCGAGGCCCAGGGGCCAAATACTCCCCGACCCTTGACCTTGCCGCCAAGCAGCCAAAGGGGCACACCTGTAACCCAGACACCGCCAGTCAACTCGGTCAATCCCGGAAGCCTAGCCAACGCAACCGCCGCGGCTGACGCGCGACTTCAGATCTACGCGCTGCCGACGGAGTATGTGGCCTACGTTGTTGCTCAGTTGCAAGGCCAATTCGGAGCCGACAAGCGGGTTCGGATCACGACCGAACCTGAAACTGGGCGGTTGATGGTCTTGGCACCCGAGGCGACCCAGCAGCAGATTGCGATGAGTGTTGCAACGATCACCAAGCAGCTAAGTCCGGTAGCCTCTGACATCTCTGGTCGAGTCCTTTCGAATACCGTTCAATCGCGAGAGTACAAGCTACAGCGAGTCAGTTGGAAGGAGCTTGAAGATGCAATTTCTCGGATCGCAGGTACGCGACTGAGTATCTCGACAACCAACAACGGCGAGCTTGCACAATTGCAAATGCTGACCGATGCCGGCCCTCGCGAGGTCATGACGGTCGATCGACGGACCGACACAGTTCGCATGCAAGGAAGTCCAAAGGATGTGTTTGCATGGTCGCAAATCGTAACCGCGGTAGATTTTGCGCAAGCTGACCCGCAGCGTCCGACGCAAATTGTTCCAATCAATCCAGCAAGTCCCGAGCGAATTGAAACAGCCTTGCGATTGGTTCGGCTTGCATCGTTCCAACAGCCACCTCAGGACGATCAGGTTGCAGGTCAAGTTCCTGCGAATCAAGACGACGAGAACGCACCGGGGATGGCCATTGGCTCACCGGATTCGATGGGTAGTGGAACAGGACTCATCGGCGACGTTGACATTTCATTTGTGCCCGAAATGGGGATTGTGATTGTCAAAGGTGGTCGTCGCGACGTTCAGCGTGTCTTGGAAGTCATCGAGCAGATCAAGAAGCAAAGTGCTGAGACGACTCCAGAAATTGAGATCTATCCGCTCAAGCATGTCAATGGAGTGGCCCTCGAGCCAATTTTGAGGGATCTTAACGACAAGGTCTTCACACCGCGTCAGGGTCAAATCAGTCTTTATGCCTTGGGCCAGCCGAATTCGCTGTTGCTCATCGGAAGGCCAGAGGCACTTGCTGCGATCAAGGAGTTGATAGTCAAGCTCGATCAGCCTTTGGATCCTAACAATCAGTTGCGAGTCTTCCGCTTGGTGAATTCCTCGGCCGTCGACGCCGAGACGCTCGTGAGGAATTTCTTTAGCGAGACTACGCCCGGCCAAGCTGCACCAGCGAACGCTTCGGCGCTGACAATCGGTACGCGGATTAAGGTGGTTGCTGACTATCGGACCAACTCGCTGATTGTGCAGGCATCGCCTCGGGATATTGCCGAGGTAGCGAAGTTGATTTTGGAGATCGATGTTGAATCGACTCCGGCAGAAAATGAGATTCGGGTATTCCCGATCAAGAACGCGGTGGCATCGGAGTTGCAACCGATTCTTCAGTCGGCCATCACCGGTACGGCAGCACCTACGACTCAAACTCCCGGTCAACCACAACAACAGCAGCCTCAACAAACCAGCGGTGCTGGAAGTGTTCGGGCTCCAAGCAGTCGCTTGATGGTTGTGCCTCGCGATGGTCAGCCGGTCAATTCAGGGATTCTTGCAGGCGTAACGATCACCAGCAACCCGAACATCAACGCCTTGGTGGTTCGAGCACCATCCAAGAGCATGCCACTGATCCAAGCCCTGATCGAGCAGCTCGATCAGCTTCCGAGCGCTGATGCGAGGATCAAGGTTTATCCGGTGGTAAACGGTGATGCAACAAGTCTTGCAAACACATTGCAGCAGATCTTCGGATTGCCTGCAACGGCGGGCACCAACACCAACACAGTCAACCCTTTTAGTGCGTTGGGTTTGCAAAACTTGGCGGCCTTGACCGGTGGTGGCGAAAATTCGCTAGTTCAGCTTAGGATCTCCGTTGACACTCGAACCAACAGCATCATCGCTTCGGGTGCTCCTACGGATCTCGAGGTGATTGAAGCCTTGCTGTATCGCTTGGATGAGACCGGCGGTCAGCAACGCAGCAACGAGGTCGTGTGGCTTCGAAACGCCAATGCGATCGATGTGTTCAACGCGCTCAATACTTTGCTCACTAACCAACGTACAGTCATCACGCAGCAGTTGGTCACAGGCCAGGCGATCAGTCTTTTTGAGCGGATCGACCGAGAAGTCTTCGTCGTCTCGGAGCCTTCGACCAACAGTTTGATCATCAGTGCGACGCCTAGGTACATGCAGCAGATCAAGCAGGTGATCGAGCGACTGGACCGCCAGCAGCCGATGATCGCCGTTGAGATCCTGATTGCTGAGGTCTCTTTGGACGATAATTTCGAGATGGGAACGGAATTGGGTTTGCAGGATTCTTTGTTATTTGATCGTGGCAGTGCTACCGGAGGAACGCTTGACAGCCCTCCATTTAATCCGCTGATTCCATTGACGCCTGCTTCGCCTCAACGCCGTCCCAACAACGTTGCAGGCCAGGGGCTTTCGAGTTTCGCAATGGGGAGATCCAGTGCGGATTTGGGCTACGGTGGATTGGTTTTAGCGGCTAGCAATGAATCGGTAGGTTTGCTATTCCGCATGCTCCAGGATGCCAACCGCGTACAAATCTTGTCTCGACCAAGTCTGATGACCATTGATAACAACATTTCCGTAGTTAACGTGGGCCAGTCGGTTCCGACGCTTACGGGTACCACGAACGGATTCAACGGGATTTCTACAGGGGTTCAATACGTCAACACTGGTCTGACAATGCAGATTCAGCCTCGTACCAATCAAGATGGTTTGATCAACATGATCGTGGCCGTCAGCAGAGCGAACATCGATCCAAGCGGAGGTATCGCGATTGGTTTTCAGACCGATGCGAATGGAAATACTCAGCCGATTGAAGCTCCGATTTTCAATCAGACGCTGGCTCAAACCCGCGTGACGGCCTATGACGGCCAAACGGTCATTCTGGGTGGACTGATCACCAAGGAGCGAGCCAGTCAGTCTCGAAGGGTTCCCTTCCTTGCTGATATCCCACTTGCGGGTTGGCTCTTCCGATTCGACACCGAAGTCGAAAGACGCACTGAACTTCTTGTGGTCATGACCCCTCGCGTGATCAATTACAATGATCCAAACAAGCTCGATATGATCAAGCAAGTTGAGTCGTCGCGGATGAGCTGGTGCTTGGCCGATATCCTCAACATCTATGGCGATGTGGGGCTTTCAGAAGGCAACGGTCTATGGGGGCCAGCATCGAGTCCAGTGATCTATCCAGATACCAACCCGACTGGGGATGTAGGGAATCCAGGATCGCCGGCAGGCCAAGAGCCGACCTATCTGACCCCAACGGTCGAGACACCTGCGACCATGATCCCTAACAATCCGGGATACGCTCCAGGATACCAACCTGCGCCGGGTGTAAGCTATCCAAATCCAACCTACCAAGGTCCAGCTTATACGAATCCTGGAAATCCCGCTCAAGGTGTTCCGAGCACTAATGGCGAGATCATCATCGAGGGGATTCCTGAAGGTGCTGTCATCCAGGGGCAAGCACCGGTCAATAGTTCCAGTCGTATTCCGCAACGATCGCTTCTAAAGAGCGAAACACCTTTGCAGCCCGCCGTGGTGCAACCAGTGGCTGTTGCTCCGGCACCCTACAACGGTCAAGTTGTTCGCAAACCCTAGTCTCTTGACTGCTCTTCCGTAACCAAAAAACTACCCCCTAGAGATAAATGCCATGCAACTTGAACGAAACGCTTTGAGGCTCGTGATCGCTTTGCTTAGCTTGGTTCTATCGACCGGATGCGCAAGCATGATGGAGACCAAACCCAAGGGCAAGGCAACCAAAGAGAATGAGAAGAAGTCTTGGTTTAAGAAAAAAGAATATCAAATCCCTCAAAGCATGAATGTTACTTGGGCCCACGACATCATTTCGGTGCCGGGAAAGCCTCCGACACGAGGTTTTGGTGGACGCATCTATTTCTACAACGAGAAGTCACAGGCGATTCCAGTCGATGGCGAGTTGATGATTTATGGATTTGATGACACGCACTCGAACCATTCTGGAGCGACACTGGCTTCCCAAGGAATGGATCAGGCCGATAAGCGATTCCGATTCACCGAAGAGCAGTTTACCACTCATTTCTCGGAGAGCGATCTGGGTGCCTCCTATAGCATCTGGGTTCCTTGGGATGCCGCACCGGGTGCCAAGAAAAAGATCATGCTCATTCCGACGTTCAAGTCCAAAGACGGCAAAGTGATTCGCGGAAACGCCGCAACGCTTTTGCTCCCGGGTTGGAGCGAGGACGGCCAGGATGGTCAGGTTATCCAAGCTACTGCGATCATGCCAAATGGAATGACGCCAGTTGGCTCGAATGGCCTGCAGGTAAATGCTGGCGATCTTTCGCTAAACAGTAATCCTCTAGACAATCGTGCCAAGACGACCACGATTCAGATGCCTGCACGCTCGGCAAGCCGTGTCCAACCTCTGCTGACTCCCGAGCAAGCAAATGAGCTTATCGAAAAAGCTCGCAGTGGGCAGATCCCAAGTGTCGGGAGTCTCTCGCCAGCGACAACTGCCACTTCTGCAGATTTGAATCTTGCCCCGACACAAGCTTCACAAAATAATGCGAACCAACCGATGAGTCTCGGGCCCCCAACGGTTCAACGGTTTGCAAACGGCATCGACATGAACAAAGCCCTCCAGGCAGGCCCCATGCCGCTTTTCCAAATGCCTACGACTGGCTTGAGCCCTTCGATGCTCGTGCCAAGCACGCCAACTGGAACCATCGGTTCGCCTAGTTCCGAACAGCCTCAACCGTCTCCGTCGAATCAGACCCAGTTTCAGAGCCCTGGACAATCAACTCGTTTTTGACCGAACTGATCCCCGGTTCTAGGAGCATCATTCGTTCCATCAAACGTTTGTCGGCATCGGTGGCAACGTTGCCACGAAGAGTAATCTGACCGCCGCTTAATGATACATTTACACCTCGCATGCGGTCTTGAATCGGTGAACGGGACATTCGCTCTTGAAGGCGAGTGCTGACCGAAGGCACCGAACCAGGTGTGGGTTTGAAATCCGGACGCACGGTTGCTCGAATCGGTTTACGTCCTTGCTGTCCACCGGCTTGACCAGTTGCCCCCATTCGATTTCGGTTGTTCAATCCGCCGAGCCCACCTAGGCCGCCGACCCCTCCAAGGCCACCAAGGCCTCCAAGACCACCGCCCAGCCCGCCAAGACCGCCACCTAATCCCCCCCCCAGACCTCCACCACCAAAGCCGCCGGTGGTGCTACCGCCGAAGGCGTTGGCTCCGAATGCGTTCCCGCCACTGGCTCCGACGCCGAACTGAGAAGCTCCGGTTCCACTGGTGGCAGTAATCGGGCGAGTGTTCAAATTACCGATCACATTTTGACCCGTAACGCCAGGTCCTCCGAAGGTGCCCGGAAAATTGGTTGTTGAGCCGCCGATGCCACCTCCGGTAGCTCCTCCAAATCCACCACCGCCGATGCCGCTGCTTCCGCCAAGGCCACCGCCACCAAGTCCGCCGGTTGAACCACCAAATCCGCCTGTGCTGCCGCCTAATCCGCCAGTACCTCCGAAGCCCCCCCCGCTCAGTCCGCCAAGTCCTCCGGTTGAACCAAAAGATCCACCGCCTAAACCGCCGGATCCACCTGGAAACTGGGCATAGACGGACGATTGAGAGCCGACCAACAAACCCGAGACGAAAAACATCACCCCAAAATACTTGCAAATGCTTCGTTTCATGAATGACAACCCTCTAGGTGATTCGATTAGAACTCGGCCAAAAAATCGAACGTTCGTAGATCTTCACTGGCTTTCGAACACACGGATTGTAGGAGAGTTCCGGGTCAAAAGCATCGGCGCAAGCAACATATTCGCCCGAAACTAAACGGTCCGACGATATCTCAGCCCTGGAGGTATCGAACCTTTTTGGGACTTTCTCGAAGGAAGTAAGGATAAGTTTGGACGGGGTGATTATGAGGATTTTCTTGGGAATATAGTCAGCCAAAGGATCTCCAAGGAGAACCTTTCCATTCTTTTCGGAACATTGTGTTAAGCTACAATCGATGGAAGCGCCAGCAGTCGCCACGCACCTTGCAGGATCGTCATCATTTCTGAGTCTCCCCAAACACTCGAACAAAACTCCGACACCTTGGGCCATCAATCCCGAGGATTACTTCATTCGCGATGGTCTGAACTCAGTTCGCTCATCGATTCAGAGCTTAAACTTCGGTTGGATCAGTTCGCCAAGGGGACTCCAAAGCGACTGGCTGATGCCGTTGAATATTCCCTTTTGGCACCTGGGAAACGGCTCAGGCCTGTTCTTTGCCTCATGGCCTGCCAGACCGCAGGGGGAAACATCCAACATGCGATCGGAAATGCCTGCTCCTTGGAGATGATCCATTGCTACTCTTTAATCCACGATGATTTGCCCGCGATGGACGACGACGATTTGCGTCGTGGTCGTCCGACGTGCCACCGTCAGTTCGACGAGGCCACGGCGATTTTGGCCGGAGACGCACTCCAACCCATGGCTTTCGAGTCGATTCTGAGTGCCTCTTTGAAGCCATCGGCGTTGGTTGAAAGTTGCCAAGTACTGGCTTGGGCCGCTGGGATCCGCGGCATGGTCGGTGGCCAAATGGACGATCTGTTGGAAGAAAACAGATCGCAAATGCAAAGCCAGATTGCCGAAAGCATCGACGAATCCCCCGCCAAAAGGCTCGACTCGATCCACCGCAGAAAAACAGGGGCGATGATCGAAGCATCTGTCGTTCTAGGGGCGATCGCCGCTGGAGCCACGTCAGAATGTCGCTCCGCACTCGCCAAATACGGTCGGGGCATCGGAATTGCCTTCCAAATTGTCGACGATCTTCTAGACGTCGAGTCCACCAGTGAGAAAACTGGTAAGGCGACTGGTAAAGATGCCGGGCGTGGTAAACTGACCTTTCCTGGTATCTATGGTATTAGCAATAGCCGAGAGATGGCCAGTCGCTGGGTTGCAGAGTCCTTGGCCGCATTGGAACCCTTTACTCATCAGGCCGAAGGCCTCCGGCAGATCGCGAAGTATATCTTGGAAAGGCATAGTTGATGGCGTCGCACCCTCTTCTTTCTCAGTTGCCCTCGGCCGATCCGCTTCGTTCGATGAGTGTCGAGCAACTCGATCAAATGGCGCTTGAGATCCGGGATGTCCTTTGCAATCTGCTTGCAACCCGCACAGCACACTTTGCCTCGAACCTAGGAGTGGTCGAACTGTGTCTGGCTCTCCACAGCGTTTTCGACTTCAAATACGATCGGCTCATTTGGGATACCGGCCACCAAATCTACCCGCACAAGTTGGTAACGGGACGCTACAAGGAGTTTCGAACCATCCGCGAGCGAGGCGGCCTGATGGGTTATCCAAACCCAATCGAGAGCCCTTATGATCTGTTCATGACGGGCCATGCAGGTTGCAGCGTATCGACAGCTCTGGGGCTTAAGTCCGGCGATGATCTGATGGATCAGAAGCGTCGCAAAAGTATTGCCGTGATCGGTGATGGAGCGCTTCCATCGGGGATCGTCTTCGAAGCGATGAATAACGCTGGCGAACTCAACAAAGATCTCATCGTCGTTCTCAATGACAACAAGATGTCCATCTGCCCGCGTGTCGGGGCCCTTGCGAATTATCTTGATCGGCTCCGAACCAATCCCTTTTACACAGGCCTTAAGCAAGAGGTTACTAAGATCCTCAACAAGGTGCCGGTTTTAGGAGACCCAACCGAGAAGCTTCTGGCCCAGGTCAAAGAAGGGGTCAAGGCCGGTATGGTCGGTGGCATGCTTTTCGAAGAGTTTGGGTTCAAGTACATCGGACCTATCGATGGACACGACATTCGTCTTTTACGAAAATACTTGGAGATGGTCAAAGACCAGCATGGTCCGACGCTTCTGCACGTCGTTACGGAAAAGGGTAGGGGGTACAAGCCTGCCGAGGACGATCCTGTTTACTTCCATACCCCACCGGCATTTGAAGACGAAGACGGTTCGCCCAAAGTTTTAACCATCGGCGAGAAACCTGCTTTTACCAACTACGCCCGCGATGCGATCGCAAGCCAAATGCGTCGCAACGACAAGGTCACGGTCATGACTGCGGCGATGTGCCAAGGCAACAAGCTTGAACCGGTTCGCGACGAGTTCCCTGAGAGGTTCTTCGATGTCGGAATCTGTGAGTCTCATGCCGTAGCGTTTGCAGCAGGCCAAGCCAAAGTAGGTCTTCGTCCTATCGTTACGATCTACAGCACTTTCATGCAACGATCCTACGATCAGATCTTCCAAGAAGTCGCGCTTCAAAATCTGCCTGTCGTTCTGATGATGGATCGCGCGGGTCTGACAGGGCCAGACGGCCCGACCCACCACGGAGTCTTTGACATCGGTTACACACGCGTGTTCCCCAACATCGTGATGATGGCTCCGGGGGATTCGACCGAGGTCGAGCCGATGCTTGAGTTCGCTCTTAAACAACCTGGCCCAACGTCGATCCGATATCCAAAGACAAGTGCACTTGCATTTGAACGGCCCAAGCAACCGATTGAACTCGGCAAGTCCGAAACGATTCGCAAAGGTCGCGATGGGACGATCATCGCTATCGGTGCGATGCTCCAGCAAGCCCTTGCGGCAGCCGACATGCTCAGTACCGAGGGGCTCGATGTGGCAGTCGTCAATGCAAGGTTCATTCGTCCATTGGATATCCAAATGCTTTCGAAGGTCTTCGAGGAATCCCGATTCGTTGTGACAGTCGAAGAGGGAGCATTAGCAGGTGGCTTTGGATCGGCTGTTTTAGAAGCCGCTTGTCAGCACGGGTGGGATACACGGATCATGAAGATCCTAGGAATCCCCGATCGGTTCATCGAACATGGCGAGCGAAATGAACTCCTTGCAGAGATCGGCATTGATCCTGCCGGTATTGCCGCGACTTGCAGGCAACTGGCCGAACGCTTTGTCGATTCGCAAGCCGCTGGGGTCTGATTCCCATGGAACACGGTTTTATCGCTTGGGCAAAGCAGCGCGCGATGCGATTGCCCAAAATCAAACTCGGCATCGGCGATGATTGCGCGTTGATGGCCTCCGACAAGGGCGACTTTGTCGTAACGACCGATTCGCTGTGCGAAGGAACCCACTTTATCCTCGATGAGTGTGGCCCCCAGGCAGTAGGCAGAAAACTCGCGGGAGTGAACCTGAGTGATCTTGCAAGCATGGCAGCAACTCCGGTGGCTGTTTTTCTCTCTTTGTGCTTGCCACGCAAATCAGCCGATTTGATCGGTTCAGAGATTTACGAAGGCGTGTGTCAGGTTTGCGAGAAATACAAGGTTGCAATCGGTGGTGGTGACACGAACGTTTGGGATGGGCCGTTGGTTGTTCACCTGACGGCCATCGGAATTGCGCCAGAGGCCGGAAGCTGGCTTCGTAGCGGTGCACGTCCCGGGGATAAAATCGTCGTCAGCGGTCGCCTGGGAGGTAGTCTCTTGGGCAAGCACTTGGAGTTCGAGCCAAGGCTCCATGTAGCCAAGTCTTTGTATCCTCTGGGGATCGTACAAGCTGCTACGGATATCAGCGACGGGCTTGGGGTTGATCTTCTAAACATCACCGTTGCGAGTCGATGTGGCGCCGAAGTCGATCTGGATCGAATACCTATCAGCGATGCTGCAATCGAGAGATCCAAGACCAGTGGCAATAGTGCCCTGGAACATGCCATCGGCGATGGCGAGGACTTTGAATTGCTCATGGCAGTTGACCCGAGTCGAATCGACCTTCTGCCACCATCAGTCGATGGAGTGCCGTTAACAGTCATAGGCACATTTGTGAGTCGCACTGGGCTGTGGTCACGTAGCAAAGGTGGCGTCATCCAGATGCCACCTCGCGGTTACATCCATGGCTAGGTGTTTAGCCGACGATCGCCTCGTTTCTAGTCCTGCGGGTGAACGGTTGGACAGATTGCCTCAGAAATATTCCTAAGCAAAGATTCCGTCCACACGATTTACTTAGAGGAATTGCATCAATTGGCTAAACAGGATCAAACTTACCCACGATAATTCCTGAAGAACCAGATCGATCAATCGCTGGAAGCATTGCAATTTAGGATGTCTTATGCGGATCGCCGACGATGGCGATACGAAGCTCCCGAAGTTGCTTCTCCGAGACGTACGATGGCGCTCCCATCATCAAGTCCTCGGCCTTCTGATTCATCGGGAACAAAATCACCTCCCGGATGTTCGGCTCGTCTGCCAAGAGCATCACGATGCGGTCGACTCCAGGTGCCGATCCACCGTGCGGTGGCGCTCCATACTTGAACGCATTGATCATACCCTTGAACTGCTCGTCAACTACCGAGCGATCATAACCGGCAATCTCAAACGCCTTGTACATGATCTCAGGCTTGTGATTGCGTATTGCCCCAGAAGACAACTCGATCCCATTGCACACAATGTCGTACTGGTAAGCCAGAATATCGAGCGGATCTTTGGTCTCCAAAGCCTCCATCTCTCCCTGCGGCATCGAAAACGGATTGTGACTGAAGATCACTCGCTGCTCGATCTCATCCCACTCGTACATCGGGAAATCAACGATCCAGCAGAACTTGAACGCATTCTGCTCGATGAGCCCCAAGTCGGTTCCAACCCGTGTGCGAACCAACCCAGCAAGCTTGGCTGCCGTCGCAGGTTTATCGCAAGCAAAAAAGACTCCGTCGTTGGGTCCAAGCCCCAACTTAGATACTAACTGAGCGACCCGGTCAGGACCAAGATTTTTGGCGATCCCGCCACCGTCCCCATTTTTGAAATTGATATAAGCCAGTCCCGCAAAACCCTCGTCCTTGGACCACTGGTTGGCTGAGTCAAAGAAACTGCGAGGCTTAGTACCAGCCTCCGGTGCTCGTATGGCTCGAACCACGGCACCTGCGTCGATCGATTTGGAGAAGACCGCAAACGGCCCATCCTTGAAGATCTCGGTCACATCGACAATCTCGATGGGGTTTCTCAAGTCGGGCTTGTCCGATCCATACTTGAGCATCGCATCCTTGTACGTGATCCTAGGAAACGGAGGTGCCGTCACACTACGACCTCTGGAGAATTCATCGAATACACCGGACAAGACTGGTTCGATCGCCGCGAACACATCGTCTTGCGTGACAAAACTCATCTCAAAGTCCAACTGATAGAACTCTCCAGGCGATCGATCCGCCCGAGCGTCTTCATCGCGAAAACAAGGTGCGATCTGAAAGTAGCGATCAAAGCCGGCCACCATCAGCAACTGCTTGAACATCTGCGGTGCTTGGGGCAACGCGTAGAACTTGCCATGATGAACCCGCGAAGGAACCAAAAAATCACGGGCACCCTCGGGGCTCGATGCGGTGAGAATCGGTGTTTGGAACTCCGTGAAACCAGCCTCGATCATGCGACGTCGCAAGCTTGCAATCACCTGGCTTCGCAGAACGATGTTCGCATGGAGTTTTTCTCGTCGCAGATCCAAAAAGCGATTCCTCAGGCGGATATCCTCAGGGTATTCCGTGTTTCCAAAAATTGGAAAGGGGACATCCGCGGCCGCCGAGAGCAACACAACGCTCGATGCCTTGACCTCGATCTCTCCGGTGGAGAGCTCAGGATTGATGCGATCGGTACCGCGACTGTCAACGATCCCCTCGATGCAAATGACCGACTCGAGCTTCACGGACTCGATGAGTTTAAACGCTTGGGAGTCTCGGTTGACGACGACTTGCGTGATCCCGTAGTGATCCCTAAGGTCGACAAAAAGTAGATTACCGTGATCTCGTTTGCGAAAAACCCACCCAGAGAGCTTCACGTTCGAACCGACATGGCTCGAACGTAATTGGCCACAAGAATGCGTGCGGTAAGCGTGCATTATGAAGTAACTTTCGAAGCGGCACGAGCGGCTTGTTCCCGTTTAGCAAGCCAAAGCAAGATTGGAGAGGCGACGAAGATAGAACTGAATGTTCCGACAACGATCCCGACTAGGAGACAGAAGGCAAATCCATGGATTCCCTCACCACCCCAAATGTACATCAGCAAAATCGCCAAAATGGTTGTCGAGGAGGTCAGCAACGTACGGCTCAGCGTCTGGGTAACGGAGGTGTTGACCATCTTCTCGGTCAAGTTGGGGCTCTTGCCTTTGACTTCCCGAATCCGGTCGAACACAACGATCGTGTCGTTGAGCGAATAACCGATGATCGTCAAAATCGCCGCAACGATGGTCAAGGAAATCTTGAAGTCCTCGATCAGTAGGAAACCCAGTGGCCTAAAGAGCCAGTGGCTGACGGCCAAAATTCCGATTGTGATAAGCACATCGTGCAAAAGTGCGATCACAGCCGCCACACCGTAGGAGACTTTGTTGAATCGGAACCAAATGTAGATGGTGATAAACAGCAGGCTCAGTAGCAGACCCAAAAGGGCCTTTTGCTGCATCTCACCGGCCACGCGTCCTTCGATCTTGCTAAACGACTGGAACACGGGCTTGGTCTGAATCGCCTCTCGCATGCGTGCAAGCACCGATTCGGTTGTGGCTTGATCGTAAGGAAGCTTGACGCTCCAATCCGAGAATCCAAGTTCGGAGGTACGTGTCCAATTCGTTGCCGAGGCCGGTTCGAGATCGATCTGGGAGTCAACTAGGTTTCTGCCTGCAGCCTGAGCAGCAGCGACCAACGTTTCGATCACTTGCGATGCGTTCAATCGGGCAGGTGAAGACCCAAGCGTGTCGACGAAACTCAGAGTCGCAGCGGTGGTGACTTCCGGCACAGGACTCGGCTTCCCAGGTTCCGCAGCGGTCTCGGTTGGAGCAGGAGTTGCAGGCTCTTGGGCCGCAGGCTGTGTTGGGGCCGCTGGCTGTGCTGAGGTATCTGGTGCGGCAGGATCCTGGTAGGCGACTAAGAAAGTTCGATTCGCTGATCTTAAACCCGATTGACTCTTGCCTACGATTTGAGCCTTCATGTCGTAGGTGACCAGTTTCGCACCGTTTGCTCCACTGAAGCCTTTGAGCAATCGGTCGCGAACTTGAGCTTCGTCCTTGAGTGAAACGTCTAACTTGTAAACGGAATTCTTTTGGAATTCCCTCATCTCGACGTTGGTCAAGGACGTTTGGATCGGGAGTCCTTTCTCGTCGGCATCAAACGCCTTCTGAGCGATCTCGCGAACACGATCCGGCTCCATCGATTGATCCAGCGAAAAGACAACCGAAGTCCCTCCATTGAAATCGATATCGAGGAACTCACGGCCTCGAAGGAACGTGGCGATCAGTCCGATACCGATCAAAGCCGCCGAAACAGCATAGGCTATGTTTCTATATCCGAGAAAATTGATGTCTCCCGGGCCGAAAAAGGATCGCTTCGCTGAGTTCACCCAATCGGACATTCCCAGTTGAGCGAACCCCCATCGTTCAGCAATCTCGAACAAATTGTGAGCGAAAAAGACCGATGTGAACATGCTGATCGCCAGACCGATGATCAGCGTGATCGCGAAGCCCTTGACTTGCTCGGTTCCGACGTAGTAGAGAACCAACGCGCTGATGAGGGTCGTTAGGTTCGAGTCGAAGATCGTTGTCCAAGCTCGATCAAAGCCGTTGCGAATGGCCATCCGAGCGGTCGCATTTTTCTGTCTTTCCTCTCGGATTCGTTCGAAAACCAAAACGTTCGCATCGACGCTCATACCGACCGAGAGCACCAGACCTGCAAGGCCTGCAAGGGTCAGTGGTTGGCGAAAGAGCATCATGCTCGCCAGGATCATGGCTAGGTTAAGTAACAGAGCAATCGTGGCGATCAATCCCGAAAAGCGGTAGTAGGCCAACACGCAAAGGACGGTCGTTAGGAGTCCAAGGCCACTGGCGAGTTTGCCCTTGGCGATCGCATCTGCACCCATCGTCGCACCCACGACATTCTCGCTGATGGGTTGTTTGCTGATGGCTCCGGGAAGTGATCCAGAGTTGAGAATCTGTACCAGGAACTCCACATCTTTTAGGTTGAAGTTACCTTCGATTTGACCTTCGGCTCGGATGGGACTATTGAGGCTGGGTGCTGAAAGGACGATGCCGTCGAGCAAGATGGCCATGCGTCGTTTGAAACCGGTAATCGCGTCGGGTTGGTTGGCGATGGTCATCTTGAGCATCTTCTCAGCACCAGCGGTCGTCATATTGAACCCGACCTGATATCCACCGTTCTTTGAAATTTGAACGGAAGCGCGAGCTAGGTCAGATCCGTTGACTTCAACGTAAGGAACCCCCTTCTTTTGGAGGGATAGCAATACATCGACATCTTTGATTTTCTGAGTATCGAGCCAAGTTTCAAAGTCTCTTGGACGCCCTGTCAGGATTGGATTTAGGATCTCTCCGGTACGTGCATTGCGGATCGTGTCCTCGGGAGCGTAGCCTTGGACTTCGCCCGCACCGGTTTGCTCGGCTGCGCGGCCGAGCGTGCGCCACATACCGACGGTTTCAAGCTCACCGGTAGTCTTGTTTGGGAGTTTGACTTCTCGGCTGAGTCGGATGTCGATATTTGGATTTTCGGCCTGCGCCTTGGCTGCCTTGATCAGCTCGTCATGGTCGTTTTGGTTGGCCACGATGCGGAACTGAAGAATCCCCGCGTTGGTGATTTTACGTTTGACTTCCTCGATTTCTGCTGGATCGACATCGGCGATGATAATTTCGATCTTGTCGTCGCCAGCAGGTCGCACGACCGATTCGTTCATACCCGAGGGATTGATCCGGTTGAGAATCGGAGCGATGAAGTCTTTTGCCAGCACAGGTTGGTTGTTGTTTCCGACCGTGGACTGATCGATTTGGTAGATCAGATTCGTGCCACCTTTGATGTCGGGGCCGAGTTTCAGTTGGCCGGTGGAAATGACGATTCCCGTGGCGATAATCGCTAGCAGTATCCAGCTAAATGCCATCGCGTGATTGGGCATTCTCAGTCGAGTCGAGAAGAACTTGCCCAAAACGAATGGAACGATAACGGCCAAGAGAAACAGACCAACATCTCGAATCCCTCTCCAAGTGTTTGCAGCGGTATCTTCCGCAGTTTTGGCTGCATCGGCGGCGTTGCTAGCCGCATCGGCTAAAATCCCAAGCGACCCTGCCCCCAGCGAGTGCACTGCATCCACGAGGCTTAGTGAAGCAAAGAACGGGTAAAGAATCATTTCGAGCATAGGCTTATCCTAGTCCTTTTTGACGACGCGTATCGTGTCGCGATTGACGGTCATTTTTGCGTTGGAATTCTCATCCAAACGGATCGTAACAGTGCCCGATTCGGGCTGGGTACTAACAACCACACCATGAACCCCAAACGAGGTCACGACACGATCGTTCTTCTTTAAATTGGAAATCAGGTCCGCATGCTCACGCTGCTGTCGCCGATTCGAGCGTTGGGAAGGGAGCACGACTCCGACATAAAAAACCAAAAGCATCGCCATCATCAACCACAGCGGATTGGTGAGAAAATCCTCCCAAAACGATGCTGGTGGTTTGTTGCCCTTGGATCCAAGCGGGCTACTGGTCTCTTTTTCAACAGTGATCGTCGGCATTTCCGAAGCTGCAGAGCTTTGTGGACTGATGGCTGTGGAATTGCCATCGGTCTGCTGAGCACAGATTGGCAATGCCAATAGGCAGATCCAAAAGACAATCCGAAAACAGTGCATGCAGTTAGCCATGAAGCCTCGGAGCTCGGTCTCGACCGAGCTGGAAATTGGACACAAATAACAAACAAGCAGTGTAAATCCATTGAAAAATAGCCACAAGTCCAACCGTGCAAGTGTCGTTGCCACCCAGCAAAATGTGTTGCTCTAGGAGCGGAACGGCGAGGGCCGTGGGGTGAAAAACATGGCGATACCCAAGGGCCTTCATTTCACAAAACCCTGGTTTTTATGCCGATTTAACGCGAAATCAGGATGCCAGCAGAACCAAAACCCAAGGATTTAATCGAAAAAAAGGCAGACCCTCGGGTCTGCCTTTCGAATCGAATCGGGATCCTAGCTACCTAGAAATATCGACTAGGACTCGCCATATTCGCGGGTCGTGACGATCCCAGGCTGAGGAACCGGGTAGAGACCTTGAGCGTTGGCCCGAACCGGGGCAGGGCTTTCGAAGGTCATCGTCTCCAGACCAGGTGCGAACTCGTGCTGGCAATTGAGCATTTCATCATAGGTCACCTTTACGCCAGTGTGGGCCGCCATCCGACCCATGCTCGTGACAACACTTGCCTTCACCCCTCGCTCGACTTCGTTGTAAGGCAGATCTTTGCGAATGGCATTGATCAAATCGTTCCATTCGAGCTGATACGGGTTCGGCTCGGACTTGGGTCCCTCCCAAACAATGTTGTTGCGGGTCATCTTTTGGCCACTGTAGATCTTGCATTTGGCCGGCGAGTGTCCGGAAGCCGAGATCACCGCGCTTCCCTTCGAACCGTGCGCGTAACTTGCAAACTCGTTGTGGCACCCAGGAATCGTTCGGCCATTGACGAACATCTTGGTGCCATCGCCAAAGGTGTACTCGATCGAATAGGAGTCAAAGTTCTGATCGACGCAGTCGTTGCGGTAATGTCGACCACCCGAGGCGATCGCCTCTATAGGCCAATCCTCTTTCATCCAACAGCACTCGTCGATGTTGTGGATCAAAAAGTCGCTCACCGCACCGCCGCTCGCCCATAGGAATCCATGGAATCGGCTGATTTGATAAAGCAACTCACTCTTGGTGCCCTCGGGCATCTTGGTCGCAGCAGCCGATCCGGTCGGACCGGCCATGCGATAAGCTCTGAGCATGAGCAGATCTCCGATCTCACCATTTCGGATCCTGTCGAGCAGTTCCTGACGCACGACGCAGTGACGACACATCAGTCCCACGCCCACCTTGAGATTCCGCTCGACGGAGAGTTTACCCAAATCGAGCATCTTCTTGCTACCAGGGCCGTCAACGGTCACTGGCTTTTCCATAAACACATTGAGTCCCTTCTCGATGGCATACTTGAACATCACCCAACGGAAGGCCGGTGGGGTGGTCAAGATCGCCACGTCGCCCGGACGGAGCGTGTCCATGGCTTGCTTGTATCCATCAAAGCTTACGAACTGCCGTTCCTTAGGCACATCGACTTTTTCCTTGAACTTCTCTTTGAGACTCGAGTAGCTACTCGATAGTCGGTTCTCGAAAACATCAGCCATCGCGACGAGTTGGATTTCACCGTTGTCCACTTGCAGCGCATTTTCTGCAGCACCCGTTCCGCGACCACCACAGCCGATCAGAGCCACGCGGATCTTGCTGTCCTGGGCAGCATGGACGCTCCGAGAAAGTGTTGAAGTCAAGCCTGCTGCTGCAGCCAAACTCGTACCGGTCTTGATAAAGTCTCTGCGCGATGCCGAGTTCACAGCAGAGGTGGTTTCATGGTTCATGGAATTGCTCCGAAAGGAAAGGAAAACTTCAGTGATTCATTATCGTTCGAGGGGCACTGGCCGTTCCTTTTGGATCGGCTCGGAGTACTCCCAGAAGGTGTTTTTTTCTTCTTCGCTCGGTTCGTTCAACGGACGAACGATCCGAAATCCGACATGCAATGCGTCGGTCAAATACCAGATGCTCACAGGCGACTGTGGGTCCTGGGCAATCCAATCCTCAGTCGAGCCCTCGCGGGCACCGCTTCGAAGTGCCGCTGCGTCTTGGTTCCAACCCCCACCGCGTACGACGCGAGGGTATAGGGTCTTGGGTACCAACAAAGGATTCTCGCTGCGAAGATCCGTTGAGTAACCCTCGGGGGTGTGCTGATCCAAAACCCATTCGGCCACGTTGCCATGCATGTCATGAAGGCCCCAAGGATTGGGCTTCTTGAGCCCGACTTTGTGGTAACCCTCTCCCGCATTGTCAACGAACCAAGCGTAGTTCTCTAGTTCGGACGGATCCGATCCAAACGAATAAGATTCTGTTGTTCCAGCCCGGCAAGCGTACTCCCATTCGGCCTCGGTGGGCAAACGATAGTAACGTCCTGTCTTGCGCGAGAGCCATTTGCAAAAAGTTCTGGCCGCATGCTGAGTCATGCAGATGGCTGGATAACCATGCTTGCCCATCCCGAAGGTCATGTCCGTGTAAGGCTTCGTCGGCTGGCTTTTTTGAAATTCTTCGGAAAGCTCATCGCGCTTGGTAGCCTTGACCTTATTGACCTCTCGATAAAAGACATCCAAATCGGACATCCAAACATCGTAAGCATCCCAAGTGATCTCGCATTTGGCCATCCAAAACGGGCTGAGTTTGACCTCGTGAACAGGGCCCTCATCCTCTTTACGACTCTCCTGACCGTCGGGACTTCCCATGCGAAAAGTCCCTCCGGGGATCGGAATCATCTCGATTTTTGCCGGCGAATGCTCAACAAGTTCCGCATAAGGCTTCATCTGCTCCTGGGTCGATGCGACCGACTCTGGAATCACCAGAGTATTGTCATCCGAAGTCGTCTTGGTCTCCTGACCAAAAACAAACCCACTACCTGCTGTTGTAAAAAAGCCAGCCAAACAACTAGCCGACAAACCATAGCCAAGCAATCTGCGATTCAAGTCGAAACCTTTCGTAACGAGACTCAAGAGGGTCGGGCCGTTGGGAAACTAATTGCCCATCGGAACAACTTCGATATTGCGAAACTTCACAGGATCGGAGTGGCCGGCAAAGCCGATGTGGCCGCTGGCGCGATCTTTGCCCGGATGGGGCGTGTTGCTCATGTACTCACTGATGGTGGCCAAGTCGGTATCCAGGATCCGCGTGCCGTTGAGCTCGACTTGAATCTTCGAACCCGTGACCGTAATGATCTCGTGGTTCCACTGGCCAGTCGGACGCAAATAACCACGCTTGGCCGCCGCCATTCCATAAGCACTGCCGTGGGCTTGACGCGGATCAATCGTCTTGTAATTCGGGTGGCCGTCATCGAGCACTTGAAGCTCGGTCATGCCTACATAAGCCGCATCGCCATGGCGAAGATCCTTGGGCAATTGCTCGATCTCTTCAACGCTTGGATAACGGATTGCAATCCCATTGTTGCCGGCAGGAGGTAGCTGAAAATCGAACCGAAAGACAAAGTCGCCGTAGCTTTTCTCGGTGTAGAGCACTCCGCCTTTGCCTTGCATGCACTGAATCGCACCTTCCGATACGGTGTAATTCCCAGTGGCCCCCTTCCAGCCAGCTAAGTCACTGCCATTGAACAAGACATTAAACTTCGAGGAGCTCTTGGAGATTTCGTCGGCTTCGGCTTTGCTCAAGATTTCATTGGATTCCACATCGCTAAACTCCTTGAGATTGATGTTTCGGAAGCGGATCTCGGCACCGTGGGTTTGGAGTTGGATCGGTCCGCGTTTGATCAGCGGTTGGCCAGGAGCAAAGTAATCGTGCAATCGAGCGTTGACCACAACGGCTTTGTCGTTGAGCCACACCCAGCAGCGTTCTCCAACCAATCGCATCTTGATGGTGTTCCATTGTCCAACCGGATTGTCGGCCCGCACCAGTGGATCCTTACCAGTCCATCCGGCTGGGTTGTTCCAAAGACCGCCGCTCCCTTTTTCGTTGCCGTTCTTGCGATTGTTCTCAGCATCGGGATCCCAAATCTGTACCTGGGGTATGCCTCGGAGGTAAATCCCTGAATCGCAGTCCTTAACGATTTTGAAATCCAAAGTCAGGTCGAAATCGCCAAACTCTGCATTGGTCGTCAAGTAAGCACCCTTGCCATCGTTGACGATTTCATTCCCTTCGACCTTCCAGTGGTCAGCAATCTCCTGATTCCACTTGGCCTTATCGGTATCCGGAGTGGTCTCCCACTTCCGAGGATCGACCGTTGGGCGACCGTGCCAACCGGAGAAGTCTTTGCCGTTAAAAAGCTCGACCGGATCGCCGGCTTTTGCAGGGCTATTCCCAGAAAAAACGAACGAAACACAAGCCACGGCTTGTAATGCCAAGCCGGACCAAGGGGTATTCCAAACGAAGCGGAGAGATTGGAGCATAGCGATTCGCACAGAAGGGGTTAGAGCGAAAAACGGGGAAGTAGGGTGGGATGATGCATCGCGCATCGGGCCTGATTTTAGCAACAAATTCAACCATCGTCGAATTTGTTCTAGGATTTTGAGGGTTGAATTTGATCTTTAGAAACGGGATAACTAACTTCCGATCGAAAAGGCTGTTTTCCAAGATATACCATGCGTCGTCGAATTTCATGGACGCATGACACCAAAGAATATTGCCTTCATCGCGAAATCCCCCGGAATTTCAAAAACCTGAGAGATCCCTTCAACCCATGTCAAGCATTTCGGCTGAGACTCTCGCAATCGATGTCCAGCATCTCTCGAAAACCTACCGCGAAGGGTTGCTCTTCCCTCGCGTCCACCCAGCCCTGAAAGATGTCTCCTTGCAAGTCAAAGCAGGAGAGGTTTTTGGACTCCTAGGCCCCAACGGTGCCGGAAAAACCACCTTGATCAAAGTCCTCTTGGGGATCTTGCATCCAACCAAGGGGCTAGCGCAAGTTCTCAAGGAACCTGCAGGGAGCAAAGCGGCCCGTCGCAAGATCGGATACTTGCCCGAAAACCTAGTCTTCCCAAGACACCATACGGGACGAAGCGCACTGTACTTCTATGGACGCCTGAGCGAAATGAGCGACTCACAAATCGCCGCTCGCGAGGATGAACTCTTTGATCTTGTGAGCCTCAAAGGCCGCCAGAACGAAGCTGTCCGCAGATATTCCAAAGGGATGCGACAACGACTTGGACTCGCCCAAGCCATGCTGCACGATCCAGACTTGTTGATTCTCGATGAACCCACCGATGGTCTGGATCCCATGGGCCGATCCCAAATCCGCGATGTGCTCGATAAACTCAAGCAACGCGGCAAGACGGTATTTCTCAACAGCCACATTCTTCAAGAAGTCGAGCTCATCTGCGATCGCGTCGCAATCATGGCACTCGGGCAACTCCGAGGCATCGGTACGATCGACGAACTGATTCGTTCCCACACCAACGATCAGTCCGGTAGCGTACGATTGGAAGTCATCGCGACTCCTTCGCACATCCGAGAAATCGAAGCTCTTCCAGCAAACGCCTTGATCGAATCGATCGACCTTGGGAGACTCGGCCAAGAAGGCCTTAGTCGAATCGCAGTCGAGAACATCGATCAAGCGGGAGTGGATCGCCTGGTCGATCAGCTACGAGATGTCAACATCAGCATCTTGCGCCTCGAACGAGCTCGACCGAGCCTCGAACAAGTCTTTATGAATATCGTCGGAGCAGCCAAGTCGTGAAGCCATACATCGCCGTTCTGTACGATAGTTTGATCGAATCGATCCGATCGAGGGTTCTTTGGATCTTGATGGCCGGCTGGCTGCTGATCCTTGCATTTTTGTTTCCGCTGTCGATCTCCGAGGAAGAGACTTATCGCGTCAGCTCGTCGGACTTGAACAACGCCAGGGCAATGCTCGACCAACTCGCTCAGGCTTCTGCAGGCCGAGGTTCTCGGGCCCAACAAGCGGTGTATTCGAAGCTAGACGAAACGATGCAGACAACCTTGCAAGAACGTATGCGGACTCAAAAAAGGATCCCCATCGGCCAGCTCGTTTCATCCCTCAATGAAGTCTTGGACAAAGAGGATCTCTACACCAAGGAGGCTTGGCCTACTGCCGAACGACGCGAGGAGCTCAAGGAACTCATCGAGGATAAAACAAAAAAACCAGACGAACTTCAAAAGCTCAATCGCAGGCTGATCGATCTAGCCTTCCCAGGCTCGATACGATCGGCCACCGGACAAGCCACATGGGTCACCTACGCCGGAATGAGATTCATGGATCCGCTACCGTTTACGCTCAGGCAGATTCGACCGTTTATTGAAGCGACACTCTTCCCGTTCATTATGTGGCTCGGCTTGGGACAAATCGCCATGATGGTCGCGATCGTTGTAACGGCTCCGATGGTTCCCGATATGTTTCAGACCGGTTCACTCCATTTGCTGCTGAGCAAACCACTCTCTCGAAGCCTGCTGTTTTTGAGCAAGTACCTGGGTGGTTGTATCTTTGTCGCAATGAATGTTGGAGTCTTTCTTGCGGGACTCTATGTTTACGCAGGCGTGCAACTTGGGATCTGGAATCGCGGAATACTCTGGTGCATCCCGCTGTTTATTTTCTCCTTCATGATCTTCTATAGCGTTTCTGCCTTGGTAGGATTGATCTGGAAAAACCCCATCATCTGCGTTGTTATTACCGCTTTGTTTTGGGGAATCTGTTTTACCATCGGAGTGGTTCGAGGGTTTGCTGAAGGATTCTTGAAAGGCCCTCCGACGATCCAATCGATCGTCGCGGTAGGTGATGTGCCGATTACCGCGAACCAACAAGGCCGATTGCTGTTTTGGAACGAGACTTTGAATACTTGGCAAGTAGGCTTCGGGGAAGTCAATGGTCAACGAGTGCTCGGGCCTGTGATGGATACCAAGGAAGGTCTGCTCTACATGGGACGATCGAGATTCGTTCCGTTTGGACTCGGCGGTAATGACACGTCAAGGCTCGATGTCGTCCGATTACCAGAGCTTGCCAGCGACAAGGACAAACTAGCCCAGCAAGAGGAGCCTGCAAGCAAGAAAAAGAATCGCAAACTCTGGGACGACTCGAGGCTCGATACGGCGCCGGAACTGCCCGCTGGAACCACCGAACTGATTCCCTGGAGAGATACCTTCTTGTCGCTGACCCCCGATGGTCTTTTCTGGTTTGATCGCGAGGCGGCTAGCAAAGCCGAACAGCAAAAAGTTTCTGTCTTGGGTTTTGATTTTAAGCTCCCCCAAGCCAACGAAGCGCACAAAAAACTCACCGATGCCGATTGGGACTATCGTCGACCCATCGCCGCTGGCGCGATCCCAGGCTCCGAATCGATCGCTCTGGTTTCCAAAGGCAAGTTGGTTCGTTTCGATTTGGATGGTAAGAAGTTCAAGACGCAAGGGAGTGTCGAACTGGACATCCCGACGGAGACCGTTGTGAGTCTTGTCGTGTGCGGCAATACAGCCATCGTTTGCCCCGACTCGATGACTCCTAAACTGGTCGATCTCAAAGAGATGAAATTGATAGGGACTCTCGATACCATCGGCGACAAAACCATCAAACGCACGGCCAATGCTGCAGACGGGCGAGTGGCGATTCTCGATACCCAGGGCAAGCTATGGGTGATCAATAATCCCAAAGATCAACCCGAGGCTTTCAAGCCCTTTGCTCCGAATCTAGTCGGGCAGGGCAATGTCTCCTCGATGGCCTTTGACCAAGAGGGACGCTTATGGGTTGCCCACCATGTTAAACAAGTCGATGTGTGGGACAAAGAGTTCACTCGATCCGAAAAATCTTTTAGGCCCGCAAGAACTACTGCCGAGTTCCTCTACGATTACTTCATCAACCCGTTTTACTTGGTCAACCCCAAGCCCTCGGCGATCCAAGAGACGATCCAATACGTTCTTCGAAACCCGGAAAACAAAATCAGCGCTATCGATCGGGCCGATTTGGATATGCCCCAAGTGGTCGCCGATCCTTGGCAACCGATCTGGAGCAACGGGATCTTTATCGCTGTCATGCTTGCGGCAAGTTGTTGGCTACTTTATCGCCAGGACTTGTAGGCTACAGTCGTTAAGTCCAGAATACATCCTATGTTCGTGACGAGGTTCGCAAATGGGCCTCTGCAAACCACACCTTCCCGCGTCGAACCAGCGACGTTTTCAAACGATCCCAAACTATGAGCAAATTCAGCATCATTCCAGACGGCAACGATCTTGAGTCGATGGGCCGCGACTTGAAATTTTATCAAGTGGAAAACGATTCACCCAAAACGCTCTCCAAGGAGCAGATCGCTCATTACAACACCCAAGGCTACATTGCCCCTTTGGATGTTTTTTCCAAAGATCAGATCGAGTCGATCCGCAAGTACTTTGACCAACTCCTCGAGCGAGTGGTAGCCGAAGGGGGGAACAGTTACTCGATTTCCTCGGCCCACCTGAAGTACGGGCCTGTTTACGATATTCTCACCGAGTCCAGGATCGTCGCGTATGTCTCTGACCTTTTGGGCCAAGACGTGATCGCTTGGGGATCCCACTTTTTTTGCAAGATGCCTCATGATGGCAAGACCGTTGCTTGGCACCAAGACGCAAGTTACTGGCCGCTGTCACCTTCCAAAGCAGCCACGGTTTGGCTAGCTGTCGACGATGCCGATCAAGAAAACGCGTGCATGAAATTTGTCGCAGGATCGCATCATTTCGGTCACATGACATACCGCGAAAGCGACAGCGCCGAACACAATGTGCTTAATCAATCCATCGATAATGCTGAGCAGTATGGCGAGGTTGTTTACGATGTGCTCAAGGCCGGGCAGGTTTCGATCCACAGCGATCTGTTGCTCCATGGATCCGAAGCGAATCTATCTCCAAGACGCCGCTGTGGGCTGACTCTGAGATACTGTTCGGCCAGCGTCAGGGCAGGGATGCAGTGGAACGAAAAAGGGATCCACGTTCAAGGCAGCGATCCGAGCGGCCACTGGTGGAACAATTCCAGGCCCGAAAGAGTTTTCTAAAGCGAATCCGCATCGCACGAGGCGCTCAAGCATCCGAGAGCATTGCATTTGCGTCGGCGCTGAATGTTCAGCCCGTGAGCGGCAATCAGAAAAATGCCCCCCAAGGGTGTCATCCAAGGTTGAATCGACCCGATGCCTGCAAGGTGCAAAGAAGCCACATCGACTCGTTGATGCTCGTGATCATGTGCGTGCTCGTGCTCGTGATCATGCTCTTGTGAATGCTTGTGCGAACTGTTCGACGCGGTTGTTGGATTTTCGCAGCACGATTGATCGCAGCAAGTTTCCGACCGAGCGGCTGAAGCTCCAATTTGCTGGCTACAGCATTCATCAGGCAGAACAAACGCGGCGCTGAGGATAAGCCCAAGACCTAGACTCGATAGAGAAAGAATTCGGTAATCCCGAAAACGCAAGAATGTTGGCCATATTGCCAAGGCTACGATGCCGCAGCAGATTCCTGCCGCGATTCTATGGAACCAAGGGCTGGCCATCCACTCGGTGAGTTTCAAAGCCGGCAGGGTCGCAAGGAGGATCGGGGTAGCAGCGCAGTGGACAGCGCAAGCAGCCGAGGCGAAAATTCCTAAACGATCCTTCCAAGATCCCATCGGCCCTGTTCCAATTCGTCTGTGTTGCAATTCTAGAGAGTCTTGTGCATTCATCGTCACGGGATTGTACACAAAAGAGTTCTATTTGCAATCTGATTGCGGAAACGTTTTATGTAAATTATGGCGGCGTTAAATTCGGAATTTGAGGCACCTTTAGACGCAGACAGGCTTGCAAAGAACCTGCAAATCGTGCGTCAGGAGATGGCCGATGCCTGCAAAAAAGCCGGTAAGACACCTGCCGACGTAACTTTGGTGGCTGTTACCAAGACGGTTAGCCAGCAGACCTGCAACGAGCTAGTGCGGCTCGGGTGTCTGGACCTAGCAGAGAACCGTCCGCAGGTGCTTTGGGAAAAATCGGCCAGTGTGGATCCCCAAGTCCGGTGGCACTTTATCGGCCATCTGCAGCGGAACAAGTCACCTCGAACGGTGCCGCTTCTTGACACGATGCACGCTTTGGATTCGCTTCGGCTCGCCGAGCAAATGACAAAGGACTCCGTGCCCGAGAAGAATCTCGGCGGCAAAAAACTCCGGGTGTTGCTCGAGTTGAACATCACGCAGGATCAGACCAAAACGGGTTTAAGCCCCACAGAGGCCCAGGGGGTTCTTGAGAAGTACCTAGCCACACCGTTATGGCAGGAGCGGCTCGATCTATGTGGGCTTATGGGGATGAGTTCATTGCAAGGTGATATTGCTCAAACGCACCGCGAGTTCGAATCGATTCGACTGCTCAGAGATCGTTGGCAAGACGTTTACCAGATTCGGTTGCCTGAGCTATCGATGGGGATGAGCGACGATTTTCAAATTGCGATCCAAGAGGGTTCGACCCTTGTCCGCATCGGATCAAGGTTGTATCGCTAGCAGGATGAAACATTCAACCATCGAAAATCAATCAACAAACCCTCTGATGACTTGCCCCAACGGGACTTAATGAGATAGCCCAGGGTAGAGCGCAGCGCCACCCTGGGTGCGTTGTGAGCTTTGGAATCGAGTGATTCGTTTAAGGCGATCGGAGACCTGATGGTGCGCCAAGGGGTTGTTGGGTGCTAGCTCCAACGCTCGCTTCGAGGCGTCGTAGGATTTCTTTAAAGCATCCAACGCGGCGACATCGTCGTCCTTGCGCAGAGCATTTTTCCAAGCTTGCAATAAACCTTCGCTGCGAGCTAAGTAGAGATTCGGATGATCAGGAAATCGTTTCAAAAAAGCATCGCATGCCTCCATGTAGCCTCCTTGGATCCTCTGTGCTTGATCCAAATGATCGGTGAGTCTGTGGTGAGTACTGATCGATGCGACGAATCGGAACACGTCTTCTTGAAAGTACACCGGAACCATCGAGTCGCTTCCGGTGATCGCTGCTACCTGCTCGCACAGCCGATCGATAAGCGACTCGAAATCCTTTGCGTTCACTTGGCTGAGTTCGAAGATAGGCCTGCCGAGCTCCGTCGCAATCAGTTCGCGGAGCAATTGAGCAAAGTCTTCGGGAAAAAACCATCGGTTCTGTGTTTGAACATCGAGTGCCAAACATTTTAGAACCTCCAAATCATCATTCTTTCGAACCTCTTTACCAGAATCAATAAGCATCAATCGAACGGTAAGATCCGGTACATCGAGTCTGCTATCATCGGTCCGGTAGGCTCGAAGTATCTCACCGCAGGTGCTTTCGATTCGCTCGACGCAAGCCAAACTATTGGGCTGAGCACCCCAACGAGTCGTCCTCCGAGAGACTCTCAGTTCGTCCAGAACTCGTGTCGACCAGTAAATTTGCTGAACCGGATCGGCAAGATGTTTCAACAGGAGGCAAACCTCCTGAAGCGAATTCAATCGATTCTCAAAGTAGTCATAGTACTTAGGGATATCATCGACGTGGTACCGAAGCAATCCTGAAACATAATGGGTGGTGATCAGTTCATGAAGAACCGTCTTGTCTTGAGGTTGCATCGATCGCAATGCACCGAGCAGCCTTGAAGAGTTCCCCAAAAGTTCGCGAGCAAGCCGCAAATGCTGCATGTCAACTTTACCAGCGATACGTTCGGCCGCCGCACGTTGCAAGACAGCATACCGAATGGCTTGCTCAGGTTGCTGCTCCAAGAGTCCTGAGTCAATGCAGTTGCTTGTCCAGTAAGCACTGGTATTCGCTATATCCTTAGCACTCTGACTGGTCATTGCCTCAGGTGGTGTATCCAACTGCAAAATCCAAGCACTCAAGTCCTTGCTGATGGACGACTCGGTCGAAATAGCGACTGGCTCCGACACCGGATTGATATTGGTCGTGGGAGCTCGCCGATTCAGCCCAAAGAGCGCCAGCAGTAGAATCAACGGGAAGGCCGCAAGCCATTTGATTCCACGAGATAGATATACAACCCCGTCGGCTTGGTTCCCAGCGATCCAACGATCGAGCGTGTCTAGGAACTCCTCGGCGCTTGCATAGCGTCGATTCGGATCGATTTGGCAGCACCGATCGCAGATCGCCAGTAGAGCGGACTTCCCTAGGGAGTCAGCGGATGTTTGAAGCAACTGCTGAAAAATTCGACCGAGTGCAAACAGATCGGTTCGGGGCGTCAAAATTTGTTGAATTCCCAAGGCTTGCTCGGGTGCCATGTACTCGAAGGTTCCTAGTCCAAGGATCTCTTTCCGGCTATCGGAATCGTTGTTGTGGTTCTGTGGCAAGCTTGCGGCGCGTAGCGATATTCCAAAGTCAGATATTTTTGCAACCCAATCTTCTGGGTGATCCTTGCCATCGCGATCGAGCAGGATGTTCGATGGTTTGAGATCCAAGTGCAGAAAACCCATGGAATGGATTTTGCACAGACCTCGAGCGATTTGGCTTACAATCAAGGCAATCTCTGTCGGTGTCCAATGCCGAGTAAGTTGGCTCTGAAGTGTTCCACCGGCGATGTACTCAAAGACCAGGATGAAGGAATGCTGGTTCTCTTGCACACTATAAAGCCTGACCAAGTTCAGGTGATCCATGCGAGCGGCAACAAGGATCTCGTTGCGCCACGCCTGCAAATCCAAATCCGAAGTGCTCGAAGGCTTGGGAATCAACTTCAGTGCCACTTGCCGCTGAGTTGAAAGCTCTCTAGCAAGATAGACTTTGGCTTGGCCTCCTTGCCCTAAAAGCTTCAGCACGCAATATCCAGCGATGGGCTCAGGCAAGAGCAGTTGTAGCGATTGAATATGCTGATCGAGACGATTCTCCAATCGCTCCTGGCAGGAGCTACAGGTTTCGATGTGTCGTTCGATCGCCCTCAGATCATCCGACTCTAACTCAATGGCCGAAGATTCTTCAAAGCGATCGAGCATCGCGTCCGATGGGCAGTCGCTCGAATCGATCATCCAAGTGCCTCTTGCTTGAGCATCTTATTGACACGTGCAATAGCAGCAAAGACCGAGGCGTATCGCATTCCATGTTGGCGAGCGACATCTCCGATCGATTGATTTTCGATCGTCACCTGGCAGTACAAAGCCCAAGTTTTGCTTGATACGCGAGCCTCGACTCGATGTTGGATCTCCAGTAGTCTCTCAATCGATCTGCTTGTGGGATCGTCACTGCATGGCCCAGATGGTTTTCCGAAGCTTCCTAAATTGCCTGTCGTCACCTGACGACCTTGGGGATCCGAGACGATTGGCTCGGACGCTTGTTCGGCTAACCGACACAGGTGGTTTCTGTAGCGACGTTGAAGTTTAAGGTAGTCCAAAAGTCGGCTGCGATGGAGGCTTTTGAGCCATGACCGAAAGGATCGCTTGGGGTCGTAAGAAAACTCCGGTATTCGCGTTACAAGCTCTGCCCAGATCCGTTGGGAGACCTCGTCGGCATCGATTCGATTTCCCAGTTGAGCCTTTGTCCAGCGGACGAGCATCGGTTGATAGCGATCAAAGAGTTCGGTCCAAGCTTCTTGATCGTCGATCCGTTGGGCGCGTCGAAGCAAGGTGCCGCTCGTTCTAGGTTCGATGGCGTTCATGATGCAGAGCTTAAACTCGTGTAGATGTCCGTCGTAGTTGCCCTCGGAGAGCAAACGAGCTCAGGAGTAGAACTCCTTAGCGGCCCTCAAGATAAGGTTTGTTGAGGAAGCCCGCAACTTTTTTTAGTTGAGAAATCCAGGCATGAGATCAGGTGACTGTGTCGCAGTATTGCCGAAAGGCAGCCGGAAGAAAATCGATCAGATCCGTACCCAAGGTGCTCGGGGTTCCTAGTTGTGCATGCGCCAAATCGCCCGCAAGCCCATGAAGATACACCGACAAAACCGAGGCCTCGAAGGGATCAAGCCCCTGGCAGAGCATCGCTACGATGATTCCTGTCAGGACATCACCGCTACCACCCACAGCAAGGCTGGGGTTCCCGGTCGTGTTGCGGTAATGGCGATCTCCGTCGGTCACCAACGTTTGATGGCCCTTGAGGACAATGACCATGCGAGTTTTTTTGGCAAGTTCTTTTGCAGCATTTTGTTGCTCATGAGGTTGGTCTGGCTGGATCTTCGAGATCCTTGCCCATTCACCCGGATGCGGGGTCATCACGCGGACCCCTTGGATCGATTCCCATTGAACAATTGCCTCGGAAATCGCATTCAGGGCGTCGGCATCGATCACCGCCGAACCTGGCCATCGATGAAAAACTTCGACAACCATTCGGTCTTGGCTTGATTCGCGCCCCAAGCCAGGCCCGATTCCAAGCACCGTACCCGGGGCATACTTTCTAAGAATTTGCTTGGATGCTGATTCGGAAAGGTAGCCTTGAGATACCTCGTCGAGTGCCATAGTCATCGCACAGGGAGTTGTCGTCTGAACGATTTGACGGGTGTGCGATCTGGCCGCTACGGTCGTCAAGCCTGCACCGCATCGTAGGGCTGCCAGTGCGGCTAAGGTGATCGCACCGGACATGCCAGGCCCCCCACCAACAAGCAGCGCATGTCCAAAATCTCCCTTATGGGCTTGGGGGAGCCTTGCTCCGAGTTTTGGCAGAGAAAAATAGTTTGTTTCATCCATAGATTGGTTGGTTCATCGGGTAATTTTGTGGGTCAACCTTCGAGGGCCACCACCCGGCTTCACGCCGGTGGTAGCCTTATTGACGAAACCCTTTGTCGAAATCGATTCGAGGGTAGGGCAAACGGCAAAAAGATAGGAGGGCAAAAAAATTGGAGGGCAAAAAAAGGGCCCGAAGAAATTATTCTTCGAGCCCCCCCACACGCTACTCAAGCTTCTGGCAGCTTGAGGAACATCCCCTGCAAACTTCATGTAAAAGCATTCATCGCACGCCACATGCGGACTCACAGATCTCCAAGCCTTCGACTTGGCCGTCTGATTCGTTAGAATACTAGACAGTTGACAACCCTTACGTTTAACTTTTCTGTGAACCCAAACCTGTGGTAGCCAAAACAACTGGAAAAACCAAGTCCGAGGCGATTACCCACGCCATTGAATTCTTGGCTAGCAGTGTCAAAAGAGATCTTCCGGCAGTCGTGATTGCGATCGGACCGGACGATTTCTTGCGACGTGAATCGATAGAACACGCACTGCAGCTTGCTAGCGTCGATCCACTGAGCGTCGCCCGCTTTGAAGGCGACGAGGCTCAGTGGCGGGATGTCAACGACGAGCTCTCGACGCAAAGCCTTTTCGATACCGGGGGACCCAAAGTTGCGTACATTCGCAAAGCGGATTCTTTTGTCTCGCCGCCGAAAGAAAACGAAAAAAAAACAGTTTCCTCGGGGACTTCGAATCGTGAGAAGGTCGAGCATTGGATCGAGCAATCCACGCCGGGCTCGACCCTTTTGCTAGACATGCAAACCCTGCCTTCGAATACTCGACTTTATCGGATTGCGCAGAGCAAAGGTTTTTTGATCGGTACGGCTGAGGTCAAATCCAATGAGCTTCTGGCTTGGATCAGACATTGGGGAAACCATAAGCATAAAATCGACTTGACGGACAAGCAGGCAGCGCTGATCGCCGACCGCATAGGATATGTCTGCGGTCTGATCGATTGTGAGCTAGCCAAACTGGCTCTGTTTGCTGATTCACAGGGAAAAGTCTCCGATGCACGTATCGACGAACTTGTGGGCGGTTGGAGAACGCAAACGATTTGGAAACTTACCGACGCTGTGACCGAAGGCCGTATTGCTGAAGCGATCGAAGGGGTTGATAAACTGATCATGTCAGGGCAGTCCGCCGTTGGACTCGCTGCTCAAATGTCTTGGAGTCTGCGGCGCTACGCCGTTGCTGCAACGTGGTACGACCAACAGAAACGCAACGGGAATGAGAGTGTTTCGTTCAATGATGCTCTTTCCCGAGCGGGATTTCGATTCGATCATGCGAAAGAAGAAAAAAGGCTCAAAAGGATCGGGTGGAACAGGGCCAAAGAGATGCTCGGTTGGTTGGTTGAATTGGAAAAAGAGCTCAAAGGTAGCCATAGTCAAGAAGACCGTGCACGCATGGCCCTAGAGAGCTTCCTTTTTCGCTTCCAATAGGTCACTTAGAGACTCCATCTAGAGAGACTTGGGTTACAATCGCTCCGAAGATTCAATCGTTGATTTGACACATTTCGATGTCGGGGGCAGGGACATAGAGTTTGCGATGAATATCAACTTAATACGACTTCCGAAGTTCTCTGTTGCGATCGGTTGGCTAATCTGCGTGACGTGCTTTTGCCTGTGTTACTCCGTGACGATCGCACAAGAGTTTTTTACCTTGAAGGCTCCGGGGGCTGCCACGGAGTCCTCCGCTCGCATCAACGCCCAGGAGTTGATCGTGCGAGATGACTCAGGTCAGACAACTCTCTATTCGCGTTTACGCCGCTACGACACGCCCGACGGACAGTTTATCGGATATGGATCCCGGCAAGCCCAGAGGGTAATCCTTTGGCCAACGTCCAATCGAGGAAACATGCGTATCGGTACGTTGAGAAATGGTCAAATCGAGTTTGCCCCAAGCCGTATGGCAGTCTTTGCTCTAGATCCCGCCAATGCAGGACAGTTCCCCCAAGTGCCCCAAGGCAGCGATTGGAATCCAAATGATTCGAATCCAGAAGACATCAGCAAAACCGTTTTGCTGTCGGCGGGAGATGCTGGCAACCGACTCTTTGTTCGAGCCAACAGGCAGGGTCAACTGCAATTGGTACCCAATGCTCCCAACGGAGCCCACGACGATGATGCACAAGGGGCTTGGATGATCACCCCAGTAGGTGGTGATATGGTTCGGATCCAGCAGTCGGTCGGTAATCAATGGCTCGCGCTTAGCGCCGACGGCCAGCAAGCTGGTAATTTTGGGAATGGAGTTCTAGCTCAACGAAATCAGAGATCTGCGGTTCGATTGATAGGAATCAACAACTCGATTGCTCAATGTTGGCGATTGCAGCAGTTCAACGGCGGTTACTGCTTTGAAAGTGTCATGATGCCTGGATTCGGTTTAACCTGTGTTCCAAATAACGGACTTTGGCTGCAACCGATTCTGTATTCACCCTGGCAAGTCTGGTGGCCCCAACAACCCACCTTTGCTTTGCCTCAGCCGGGTTATCGCGTGGTTTCCGAGCAAGTGATCCCAAATGCAACGCTCCCTCCGGTATCGCTTCGGATTGCCAACACCCATAGCGACGGTTTGCTGGTTCTCTTGGCCGATCGGCGAAATCCTGCGGTAGCAAAAAGACTCAGGATCCCACAGGGTGGATCAGAGACCGTGCAGCTCGAACGCGACGGTGGTTCGACGGTCATTCAAACCGTCGAGTGGCGTGATGGTTTTGGTAATTGGGATCGTCGAGAGATTCAGATCCCTGTACCACCTGTGGTGCTCTACGACGTGAGTGTCTACGAAGAGTTCCTTCAATCGATCGCGATCGATGCAACGGGCAAGAGTCCTAATGTGATCGAAGATGTGAACTATCAGCCTCGCAGCGTTGGTTTCTTGCTTTTGCCGCCTGGGGATCAACTTCAGGACAACAGTGTGATCGATGTCTACCGAGCGGCAGCCGACTCTCAAAATCCAGGCGCCGTACGCCGACTCTCCCCGAGTGACTACAACCGCAGTTCGTCTCAAGCCGTACCGAACGACCCCTTAAAAGAACTTCTACAGCAGATACAAAGTAAGCGAGGCGCGTTTTGAGCGACTGGCTTTCGGGGGAAGAGCCCCAGGTGCAACCAGACTCTGTCGATGAACCGATCGGTCTTCCCAAACGTCGAAAGAGCATCATCTCGTTTCGTCGAGATTGGCCATTGATGCTTCTGCTAGGAGCTCTTTTGGCCGGATGGATCCTCTATTCGGTGGTCCTGCCGCAACTTTATATCAGGCAAAAAATCGCAACATCGAAATGGAAGTTTAGTCCGAAAGATCCAGAGATTTCGTCTGCGATTTGGTTTATCCGCCGAACGGTCGAATACTGGTTCGTCTTCTGGTTCTTTTATTTAGGTGCCAGCATCGGCAGTTTCATCAACGTCGTCGCCAGCAGAACACCGCGAAAGAAGACAATCGTTTCGCGAGGTTCGCATTGCCCATATTGCGATAAGCCACTGAATATGATCGACAATTCGCCAGTGTTTGGATGGATTCTTCTGCGCGGTCGATGCCGTGCATGCCGATTGCCGATATCACCTCGCTACTTGATCTTGGAGATCATTGTCGGCTTGATATTTGTCATACTAGGCACCCTAGAACTTATTGGAAATGGGATCAATCTTCCGTACCGCGATTGGCGATTTGGTGCCGGAATCGCGTTTACGGTTTTTTATCCGAAGTGGGATTTGATCGGTGCTCTTGCCGTTCATCTAAGTCTGTTTGCTATCTCAGTAATGCTCATCGGAACTCAAATGGAGCGTTTGAGATTTCCTAAACTTCCATTAATCATTGTCCTTGGAATCTACTTTGCAAGTTGCATCGCCAATCCGACCCTCCTACGTGTCTCTTGGACGGAGCCATGGGGGGAGCGGTTTTTAACTCGTTCACCGCAGTACATCGACCGCGCTATCACCTCAGGTTTGGGGGCTTTGGCGGGAGTTTGTCTTGCACTTCTTACCGCCCGACTTCTAACCCGCTACTACTTGAAGGATCCAGAGCAAACCCAGCAAGACGACTTGCGAAACAACGGCTGGATTTGGCATTGGACGATTCTGCACTTGCTTGCCGGAAACCTGTTCGGTTGGCAAGCCATGGTGCCCGTGAGTCTTATCGGCACTCTATTGGCGATGTTTGGCTGTGGTTGGCTTTCGAGAAGGAAAAGTGATGAGAGTCTTGTTTTCCCTCTGCGGGTTATTGCACTGGCGATTTGGACCGGTACTCTATTTGTTCACGTCTGTGCATGGAGATGGATCGTCTTGGCTTGGAATTGATCTCCATCTTTTTTCTCTCCACCGACCGGCATCCAATAATAAGACCGGCTTACTGAAAGGGTTTTAAATCGTTATGAACCAACTGCTTACAAAAGAAACTCGTAAGACTACTTGGGCTCGCCGCGCCATGTTCTCTTTGGCATTCCTAAGTGGCTCGGCCCTAGCGAATCACGCCATGGCAGAGGTCAAACTGCCAAATATCTTCAGCGACTCGATGGTCTTGCAACAAAAGCAAGAGAACAAGATTTGGGGGAAAGACAACCCCGGCCAAGTTGTGACAATCAGCGTCGGTGACAAGAAGGTGAGCGCCACGACCGATGCGGCAGGAAATTGGGAAGCGAAGTTGCCTGCGATGGAGATCGGAGAGCCACTGACGATCACGGTCGCAGGAAGTTCTACCAAGACGATCTCGGATGTGTTGATCGGAGAAGTTTGGATCTGCTCTGGTCAATCGAACATGCAATGGTCGGTCGCTCAATCCAACGATCCTGACCTGGAACGGCTGGCTGCGAACTTCCCTAAAATCCGAATGATCAACTTTCCTCAAACCGGATCCCAAGAGCCGATTTGGAGTCACGATGACCGTAAATGGATGGTCTGCAACCCAGAGAACAACCCCAAGTTCTCCGCTGTAGGTTATTTCTTCGCAAGACAAATCCATCAAACCACCGGTGTTCCAATCGGTATGATCAACAACGCTTGGGGTGGGTCGGCTTGCGAAGCCTGGGTTAATCTCGATGTGCTCAAAGCCGATGGACACTTCAATAAAATGGTTGAGAATTGGACAGCCAACGCCGATCGATTCAAAAGCCTAAGCGACAAAAAAGAACGCACCAAGGAAGAAGAGGATCAGCTCAAAAACCTCGGAAACCAGATGCGAGGCAATCAGCGTCCTGCGAATATTTATAATGGGGTGCTCAAGTCCCATCTCGGCTATGGCATCAAGGGTGCGATTTGGTATCAAGGTGAATCCAACGCTGGACGAGCTTACCAATACCGCGATCTATTTCCGTTGATGATTCAAAATTGGCGAAAAGAATGGGGGCAAGGTGACTTCCCCTTCTATTGGGTTCAGTTGGCGGACTTTAAGGCCGAGCCCAAGGAGCCTAGCGAAAGCGATTGGGCCGAACTGCGTGAAGCTCAAACCATGACCATGGATAAACTCCCGCATGCGGGCCAAGCCGTCATTATCGACATCGGTGAAGGAAAAGATATTCACCCGAAGAATAAAGTCGATGTTGGAAGGCGACTGGCTCGCTGGGCATTGGCTAACGAATATGGAATCCCCATCGAACATCAAAGCCCTAGGTACGCTTCGATGCAAGCCGATGGCGAGGGAATCGTCCTGAGCTTTAATCATTTGGCAAACGGATGGCGCCCCTTCGATGTCAACGAACCTATCGGGTTTACCATCGCAGGTGAAGACAAAAAATTCTACGCAGCCACTGCCAAGATTATCGACGGAGGAAAGATTCGGGTTTCGAGTCCGAGTGTGCCTAAACCCATCTCGGTGCGTTATGCTTGGGCTGACAATCCCGTTTGCAACATGTTTAGCGCTGGTGGCTTGCCCTTGACCCCTTTCCGTACGGACGATTGGCCTGGCGTAACTGCAGGCCGCGAGTAATCGCCAGCAGATCATCAACAATCTGTCCGACTGGTCGATCGTTACGAGCGATCAGTCGGATAGTATGCGGCGGCGCCTGGATCGCAAGCTTGGGTCGCCTTGGGTCTCCCTGAGTTCCTCGCGAAGTTCGCTGTCGGTCATTCTTATAGCCTGTTCGTGTCGCCAGTAATTCCAAGAGTAGTCGACTCCAGCCAAAACCAACCAACCCAATCCAAGGTACCATCCAAGCTCGAGAAGAAACTGCCAAAGAGCCTTGAACCCTATTTCTAAGGGTAACTCGCTCCAGGATGCAAACTCTGCCATTCGGCTTGTCGTTCCAAACCCAAGAACCCCCAAAATCAACGCCAGTTTGAGTAACCCGCTCAGCACAGGCACCCAAGCATCGGTATTCCAAGGGGCGTTGAATCTTGGCATGAGTCGTCCCGAATCCCATGCCAAGCGATCCAGGCGAAAACGAAAACCAGCTTGAGCGAAATGCACCGCCAATCCCATACAAAAAAGACCTGCAAGCAACGGTAGGATTGCCTGTCCGGCTTGGATCGCGCAGTGCCAAAGTCCTTGGTGCCAAGGCGCTGTGGTTTCATCACTGAAGCGAACTTGACTAAGCCTTTGATCGAGCATCCCCGAGAGTGCCCTAAAGGAGTAGGGGCCGACTGATTGCAGCATCGCCATACCTGCGAGCCACGTGAGGGCAACGGTCCACTCTTGACTTCGCGGGAATACACCCTCGTCGTGGGCTCGCCGGCGCCTGAGTGCTGTGGCGGGATGTTTTTTGCTCTCAAGAGACTCAGCCATCTTTACCCACCCGCTGACTCCCTTCGCTCGATGTGGCTTTGGAGGAACTCCATTGCTGTGGTTCCAGAACGGTCCGTTGGGTCTTGTCCATCCAGACTGCTATCTCATGTTGAAAAAGCCAGCCCATGGCGCTTAGGGATAAGAGCAACCCCCAAACCAGACCGACGGTTTGTATTGGGGCACCAATTGCAATGCTGTCCCATGCTTTCAAGGCTCGCATGATCCAAGATTTCGCGATGCCCACCAAGACGATCACCAAGGCGGCTGGCAACGCGATTCGCAGCGCGATCGATAGGGCTTGGCCTAAGTGCAAAGGAACTTGGTAGAGCAACTCTGTGGTATCTAATCCCGATCCAAGCGGAAACCGATCAAAGCTCTCCAGGACAATCTTCAGAGCCCAACGATGGCCACCGCATAACACGAATAGAGTGCCAGCGACCCATGCCAATGCCCGTTGGATTTGGTTGGCTATTCCTGCATCGTCCGAGGTGTCATCGAAACTCAATCCAGACAGTTCCGCAAGGGAGTTCCCCACCGTCTGAAAAGCGGATAGGAACAAATGAATGCTCAGCGCGATGGCTGACCCAAAGAGAAACTCACTTGTCAGAATACCCAATCCGACTCCAAGTGTGCTCGGAAGTTCGATCCTTACTTGTTGGCCCATCAAAGGAGTGATGGATAGACATACCATCGAGAGCAGCAGGCATCGTAGCATCCATGATACAGCCCCAAATGAGAATGGAGGCAGGGTGGCAAGAATGGGCAAGAGTCGCAACGCGATGCAGGCATAGCACCAAAGCATGGACTCTAGGCCTATTGCAATCAACGCATTCATGGCGTGCCTTTGCCTGAAACAACCGATGGTATTTCCAAGATTCTCTCTTTGGAGTAGCCAACGAGTCGATCGGCCATCCAAGGCAACAGCAGCATGAGTGCTAGGCTTAACAGAATCAAACGTGGAATCATCGCTACGGTCGAGTCCTGGATCTGCATGGCTGTTTGCAAGACACCTAAGATCAAACCAACCAAAAGAGCGATAAGCAGCAATGGGCCTGCAATCATTAACGCCTGAAGCAATGACCCTCGCACCAAATCCACAGCATCCTGAGTAACCATCTTTTGTAAATCTCTAGAGCGTACCACTGACGGTTCCAAAGCTATCGAGCAGCATTTGCACGACGAGCCGCCAGCCATCGACCAATACAAATAGCAACAACTTAAAGGGTATCGATATCGTCGCAGGGGATAATTGCGACAAACCCATCGAGGCGATGACCGATGCGATTACCAAGTCCAATACCAGGAAGGGTAAGTAGATCTGGAATCCCATCAAAAACGCTGTTTTCAATTCGCTGAGCATGTACGCAGGCAACAGAACTATCAGCGGTACACTTTCAAAGTTCTCCGGTGCAGCGGTATTCGGAGCATGCCTACTATAGAACAAATGGACATCTTCATAGTTTCCTGCCATCGCGATTTGTCTGGCCATAAAACGATGCACTGGCGCAATGCCACGCTCCCAGGCTTGGTCGGCTCCCATGGTGCTGTCTTGTGCGGTGTAAGGTACAATCGCATCGTCATAGACTTGCTTCCACACAGGGCTCATCACAAACAAGGTGATAAACAAAGAGATTCCACTGAGTACTTGTGTCGGAGGTAACTGCTGATTACCAAGTGCTTGTTTGAGCACACCCAAAACAATCACAACCCGCACGTAACAGGTTGTCATCAGGATCGCAGCAGGAGCAGCACTCAATAGAGTCAAAAGCAATAGAGTTTGAATCGATTGAGAGAGTCCTTTGGGGCCTACCCATTGTTCAGCTCCCTGCAACCAACTCTCGCCTCTCTTCGAATCACTCTTGCTCAGTCGTTCGATCGTCTCGGGCAAAACCGGTGCGGCAGAAGGTCGAAAAACCTCCGGTTCTCTCTGCCCTGTGATTTGTCCTGTCGCTTGCCAGGCTGACGCTGGTTGCACGGCGCTTTGCGGCGATGCATTCCGCTGATTCAAAGATCGACTGATGTGCGAGTCGGTTTGCCCCGACGCCGTCGATGCGTGGGCGACTGCAACGCATAGCACGCAAGCGACCATCGCAGAGCGTAGCACAATCCCCGAAGACGAGAATTTCCCCCACTTACGTCGATCATCCTGTCGATTGCTCCTGGCGTTCATCCCGCAGGTGTACAGGATTTTTCATAAGCAACGCAAGACAACCTGTTAGGCCTACCCCTGCCAACGCATATAAAACAGCATGCAAAGGGATCAAAAATCGGCCACCGGTCTCGTACAAGCAGGCGATTGTTAAGCTGTCGGCCAGTAAGATGCTAGCAATGATGATTCCTTGGCGAGGATAGCTTCGACAAACGCAAATCAGACCCACGAAAGCTGAGAGTTTCCAAAGCGCATGGTCTAATCGCCAAGACCCCCAATGCGAAGCCAGCCGCATCGCACAGAGCCTTGGAAGATCCCTCCAGTGCGACTTGATCCAATCTCCGATTTCTTTGGTGGCTAAATCGGCTAAGGCGACTTCTCGCTGCGATGCCGTCCATTTTTCGGAATCAGGGATGCCGTCGAGTTTGGCCTGCATGGCGATCTCTGCGTCGGCATGCCAGTTTCCCCAGTCTGCCAAAGCTTCATCGCAATACCCCCCACGAAGACTCGCTGCGCCCTGGGACCCCATGGGCATGAGCCTACCGGTCAGCATGCAATTGCGCCCCCACCAAGGCGTTACAACGAGCAAGAAAGCAGCAATAAAAACAGACATGCTCAACCACCATCGATTCTGGTTGGCTCGAGTTTCGTAACTCACAATCGCGATCCCAAGTACCAGGATGGGTAACCAGAAAACAAAGATCGATCGAAACAGTACGATCACACCTAACAAGACTCCTGCTGTGATAATCCATGGCAACTTGGCAGGGGCTTTTGTCCACTGCAACAAAGCTACAATCGTGGCAGTGACTCCGAGCAATGCCCACGGTTCGGTTAAAAAATCGTGCATGAATGTCTTGATGGTTCGATCCATGACGGCGATTCCGAGCGTCACGGCGAAGGAAACACCACACAGCAAGTAGCCTCTTACGGTTTGCTTTTCAGTAGATTGAAAAATCCGTTTTGTCCAATCGCAGGCAAGCCAGATCGACAAGACACCCGCAAGCGTTAGCGCAAATGCTGAGAGCCAACGTACACATGAAAAAGCGATCGGGCCTCGCGGCATCAATCGATAGACCAGGCTGATAAGAAAGGGGAGGGCAGGGGGCCGCGAGGTGGTTGGGCCGGGCCAATCGCGTCGTTGCAACTGAGTGTACTGTACCGATTGGTTGGAAGTACGGTAAGGATATTGCCACTGCGGATCCTCCCATGCGAACTCAAAGCCGGAACCCACCGACAGGCTGTAGGCAATCGACTCGTAATCTGGTCCATCCCCATGCGGTAATGGAGGTGAATCGTTGCCGTCAAATCGAAGTAGCGAATAAGCGTTTACGGCAAACAGCAAGCATGCAGCTAGGGCGATCGAAATCCAATTGGACCAAAAAATCGATGACCAAAGTTGCTCTGGTTTCACAGTGGATTAATAACGTCCTCGAAGGCTATTACCGCCAGCTACTCCAGGAACGATTGCTCCAGCGGTCGCTCCTGGAATTGTTGATCCTGGTGGCCCGGCTCCAGGAACACTCGGAACCGCACCCGCGGAGCCTGCGACAGATGCTGGTGTAAGCTGCGTTGAAGCTGCTCCTCGGTATTCGATCACCAAAATTGCGTCCTGCTTTTGAAAAGTCAAATCAGGCAAGATTCGATTGATACCAAACAAACCAGCCGCTCCTCCCGTTAAGAGAGTGTTCTGCTGATTGACAACCGGTGGCGCGATCACACCACAGGAGAGGATCAGCAAGTGGTCTGTCGGCCATCGAAATCGCTCTGCTAGATTCCATGAGATCATTTGAGGAACTTCGACTTGATAAGCACCCCCGGCACCGGGAACTTCAAGAGGCACAGGATTCATTTTCTCAACTTGATCTACGTTGCATTTGAGCATCATGTCCATGGTGTTGCCATCGAGACTCAGCAACGGGCTAAAGACCATCCGGAATCCCTCTTGAACTTCACCGTAGGTCGGGGTCAGTGGTGGCCAAGCCGAAGTCGTATTGGGACTATATTCTCTGAGATAATTCCTAGGTTTCATTTGTTCGATCACTTGCGTTTGACCTTGGACCATTCTCAGGTCAATCGATTGGACTTCTCGCACATCTTGGCGTTGGCGAAGCTGAGCCATGACAATGGCTCCGTTTTCCTTAGGCATCAGCCAAGCCGAGACGCCAGGAGACCGTGCAGCAGCCGAACGCATAAGCGGAAGAGCTTTGGATCGCCAATTGGGATTTCCGATGGTGATCAGGCGTAAGCTGTAGACTTGAGGCTCATTGATTCCGTTGACAAATCGCTCATAGACCTGTGCGACTACTTTTTGCATACCCGCGTTGTGGTAGACACGTAAGGTGCTACGGTCGGCGGTGAGGATTCCAACCGGTTCTTGAAACCAAAGATCGCTTCCTGTCTCGCGAATAATCCAGTCGATGACCGCTTGCTGAGGCCGATCCACATTCTTCAATGCTTGCGTATAGGGCTTCAGGTCGTATTCGACCCAGTACTGACCGGCATCGTTTGGCAGTTCAAGGCGTTGATGGACTTTTACACCGAGGTTATTTGGCGGGGCAGCGGCGGGTACATCACTAGCCGAACCGACCGGGGGGCTCGTTGGAGGTACTGGATTGGCCGCAGGATTTGATGGAATACCACCAGGCGGAGATTGAAGTCCCTCGATGCTCGGGACGCGTGGGATCGGCTCGCTTGACGAACCGGAGTTAGGCGGTGGTAAAACAGGTGAGGTTCCTGGAACAGTTCCGCCTGAAGGTGGAACTCCGGGAATTGTTGGTAGCGAGTTCTGCGCTAGGATTGAAGGAGTGCAAAAAGCCAGCAGTCCAAGCAGCGATGCAATACGAATTGAGGTTTGTTTGGGTTTTCGCATGCGTAAACTCCGGATTGGTACCAGGGGAAGCTCTCTTGCAAATCAGAGAACCGCCCTTGCTGATACCAAAAATGGGAGTTTGGGGGCAATAGAGAAAACGCGTGTTTGTTGGATGCAGATCGACTGATCCGATGTTTCTATTAGGGTTTCGAGACCCAAATGTTCCGATAGACCACTGGGTTGGAGTGGTCTTGAAGGTACAGCGGACCAGGCTCAGGTGCTTCACCACCGACGCCTCCTGGTGTACCCCGAGGGAACTCCAAATCGTCATGGATCACAACCCCATTGTGCCGAATGGTCACCCTGGCATTGGTGGTTTTCTTGCCATCTGCATCGAACTTTGCCGCCTTAAAATCGATGTCATAGGTCTGCCAACTCAGCGGCGGATAGCACATGTTGAGTTTGGGACTAGCGATCTGATAGATTCCACCGCATTCGTTGTTCTCTCCTCGAAGGCCAAAAGAATCGAGCACCTGCAATTCGTACCGGCCTTGGATATACACTCCACTGTTTCCACGCCCCTGACCAGAATCACCAGGTTGAAACGGCGTGCGAAATTCCAAGTGCAATCGATGATCTCCGAAGGCTTCCTTGGACTTGCAACCGACTCCAAGATATTTTCCGTCGACAAGCTTCCCGCCCTCAAACTTTTCGGCGTTACTTCCATCAAAGAGTACCAACGCTCCCTTGGGTGGTTCGCTCCCGAGCGTCTTGCTCTCTCGGATCACCTTGGTCAACTCACCGAGTTTCTTTCCTTCGCCATCAGTCACCGTCAACGTCTTGCCATCAATACTGACGCTGTAATCCCCTTCTTTGCCTTTGGCCAAGGAGCTCTCTACCCGATCGACCTTGCACACACGCGTAGGTTCTTTGGAATTGAATCCATCTCCTGGCAACCCACCCTTCAATAGATGCACTTGGAGTGTCTTGTCCGAGGTAGCGATGACCTGAGCGCCCCAAGTCCCATCGAGCGTTCCGACGACACCAAGGTATTCCCCCTGTAGGCGGTAGAGATCTCCAGCAGCCTCGATACTTGTGAATGTCTCTCCTGCAATCAAACTCGAAACATCAAGTGACATCGCAACTACAGGTGCTGCGGTACCGACTGCCAAAAATCGTCGACGATCCATGGTGCTTTTTGCCCTTTTGGTCTTGGAAATATCAACAATGAAAACCCCTTGGTGGATAATTCCCCCATTATAACACATCAGCTCAGCAATTCTTTAACCACGCGACCGTGGATATCTGTAAGCCGGAAATCGCGTCCTCCATAACGGAAGGTTAATTTCTCGTGATCGATCCCGAGCAAATGCAACAGAGTCGCATGCAAATCATGGACATGCACCTTGTCCTGCTGGGCATAAAAACCAAAGTCGTCCGATTGCCCCCACGAAAACCCTGGCTTGATCCCCGGCCCGCACATCCACCAGGTGAACGCATGGGGGTTGTGATCTCGACCGTTGTCACCTTGCGCCGTGGGTGTTCGGCCAAACTCCCCTCCCCAAATCAGTAGGGTTTCGCTTAGCAAGCCTCGGCGATGGAGGTCCTCGATTAAACCCGCAATCGGTCGATCTACCTGAGTTGCTAATTCCGCATGCTTCTCTTTGAGCTCCGCATGCTGATCCCAGTATGCGTGGGATACCTGCACGAACCTGACGCCCGCTTCGCTCAATCTTCTTGCCAATAGACATTGCCTACCGAATCCATCGGTCGGCCCGCCATCGATCCCGTAGAGGTTGAGAGTCTCCTGGGTCTCGCTATCGATTTTAAATCGACCAAGCGCTTCGCTTTGCATTCGATACGCCAGTTCGTAAGTTTTCTCTTTGGCATCGAGTGCTTGAGCCAACGTGCTGCTTGGACCCAGTTGTTCTAGATCCCGCACATAGTCGAGTTGTAATCTTTGCAGCGGATCGGAGTACTTGGGTACAAGGTTCTCTATCCTGGCATCTTTCCCAGAAACAGCGATCCTGGTCCCTTGATGATTTGGGGGTAAAAATGCTGAACCGAAATTCCTTACGCCACCGTGACCCAATGTAGGATTGATGGTAATGAAACTCGGCAGATTCGTATTTTGAGTTCCCAGACCATAGCTGACCCAAGCCCCCAAGCTCGGGCGAACAAACGTATCGGTGCCAGTGTGGATCTTGAGCAACGCTCCGCCGTGCGCCTCGTTGGATCCATGTAGCGATTTGATAAATGTCAGTCGATCGACATGCTTGGCAACATTTGGAAATAGGTCGCTAACCCACGCCCCCGACTCCCCGTACTGCTTAAACTCCCAAGGGCTCTTGAGCAGATTCCCTGTCTGAGCAAACTGAATTCTTGGTTTAGCTATCGGCAGAGGTTGACCGTGCAAACGAATGAGCTCAGGTTTGTAGTCGAAGGTATCCACATGCGATGGTCCTCCGTGCATAAACACAAAGATGACTCGCTTGACTCGCGGTGGAAAGTGGCATCCAGGGGGTAATCCCTGATCCTCAATGGCACCATGACACGAGTTGTCAATCTCTCGGGCGAGTAAATCGGCAATCGCCAGCCCACTGAGCCCCCGACAGATTCCTTTGAGCCAACTTCGCCTTTTCATCCTCTACTCCACCCAAATGAATTCGCGAAGCGAGAAAAGACTGTGAACCAAAATCCCTAGGGCCTTGGATCGCAGCATCTTGCTGTACGACTGCGGATCTATACCGTCGGTAGGCTTGATTTCAATACTCCAAAACTCGGTCGCCTGAGCCAGGAAGTTTTTAGACCTGTCGAGTTCGCCCGTAGATGGTTCGCGTCCAAGTACGCGTTTGAAGGCCATGAAAATCGCTTGGTTTTCGTCCTGCGAAAGATCAGCTAGATCGGACCCTAGTTTCTCGGATGACTTCCAAACTAGTTCGTTATTCAAAAAGAAAAGCGACTGACTCGGCACACTCGTGACGGGTCGCTGCTCGATGTGGCTTGCAGGATCCACATAATCAAAAATGGCAAAATTGTCGTTCAATGCTGCTCGATTGATATTCAGGTAAATGCTTCGCTTGGCACTTTCCATCCCATGCACGCCCTGTGCTAAGCGATCGTCAAGCCTATCGGCACATGCAAGGAGTGTGTCGCGTATGGGTTCCATATCGAGGCGTTTGCGATTCTGCCTCCACAAAAGTCGATTCTCAGGGTCCTCTTGTGCATACGCCTCGTAGCGGCTCGCACGTCGGTAGGTGGCCGATAAAAGGATCTCACGATGCAACCATTTGAGAGACCAGCCATGTTCGATCCAACGATTCGCCAGATCGTCCAAAAGATCTTGATGGGTTGGCTGCTCTCCTTTCAATCCAAAGTTCGAAGGTGACCCTACTAACGGTTGTCCAAAATGCCACATCCAAACCCGGTTGACCATCACGCGAGCGAACAAGGGGTTCGAAGGATGAGTCAACCAGCGTGCCAATTGCATTCGTCCACTTTGATTTGGCTCAATGGTATCGAGGCTGATGGAATTCGTTAGAACGACTGGGATTCCTCGAGGGATCTTCTCATCGCTGGGCTTGAGGTGATTACCACGTAAGTGAACCGGAAGTTCGACGGCTTGATGCTCCTCGACGGCCATCGCCCGATCGAACTCGGGTTTACCCTTTTGAAGTTCTTCGATTTCTTTGGCAGATTGATCGAGCTTTTTTTTAACTTCTTCGCTGTATGGCCCATCTTTTAAACGTACCGATGGATCATCAGGGAGTTTCTCAAGCTTTCCTTCGGCGAGCAATTGCTCGTGGGCTTTTTTTATAAGAATCTTGCTTGAATCAATCGCCTGATCGATCTTCTTCTGATACTCGACTCGTTGTGCTTCTCGTGTTTGTGTGATTAAGGGACGTTCCATCCATTGGCTTACGAACGCCTGATCGGCCATGGTTCGTGTGCTCATGAAGATCCCGGCCATGGCGTAGTAATCGCGTTGGGAGAAAGGGTCAAATTTGTGATCGTGGCACCTAGCGCACGCGAGCGTAATTCCTAGCATGGTTCTGGAAAAAGTGTCGATTTGTTCATCGACGATATCGATCTTCATCTTCTCTTTGTCTTGCTCGGCAAGCATCTTTGGGCCCAAGACCCAAAACCCCGTAGCCGTGATGAGTCGATTGCGAGCCGACTCGTCCTCGGGAGCAGGTAGTAGATCCCCCGCGATTTGATGTGTTACAAACTCATCGAAAGCGAGGTCTTCATTCAAAGCATCGACCACCCAATCCCTGAATCGCCAAGCGTTGGGCATATCGTGGTTTTCATCGGCACCATTGCTGTTTGCGTAGCGTACTAGGTCTAGCCAATGCCTTCCCCATCGCACTCCATACTGAGGACTTGCAAGCAATCGATCGATCAGTTTTTCATCTCGCAAATCCTCTGGGTCAGCTAAATACGTCTCTATTTCCTCGATGCTAGGTGGGAGTCCAGTGAGTCCAAGCGTAATGCGTCGAAGCACTACCAGAGGCTCTGCCTGTGGCGCAGGCTCCCATCCTTTGGCTTTGAGTTTCGTTTGCACACAGGCATCGATCGATCTGTGGTGAATGACTTTAGGTATATCCCACTGGCTATTGGCAGGAGTGGTATGTTCGCTGATTGATTTAAAGGCCCAGTGGTTCTGAGCGATTGCCGGATCGATCCAGTTTTTTTTGATGCCTTTTGCTGTTTGAGGAACGGAATCTCTCGGGTCAACTAGTCCTTCGTCGATCCATCGTTCAAAATCTCTGACGATTCCTTCGGGCAAGTTGCCGTCAGGAGGCATCTTGGGCTCTTGATCTCGAAGGACTCGGATCAAGAGGCTTTCATGAGGCTTACCTGGCACCACAGCGGGCCCAGAGTCGCCTCCGTCGAGGATCCCTTGGCGAGTTTCGAGGCTGAGATTCCCTTGCAAAATACTTGCGGAAGCAGAATGGCATTCGTAGCATCGCTCGACCAAAACAGGTCGAATCTTGCTCTCGAAAAAATCCAGCTTTTGCGAAGGCTCTTGAGCCATCGCGTGGATAAGTGTTCCAATCCACAAACCGATCGTCAGAATTCGCAAGCCTAACGCCCTCATGGCTTGCATCATCCTAAGCCAAGAGTTCTTTGACGACCCGAGCCTCTTCGACACCCGTAAGCCTCAGATCAAGACCTTGATTCTTGAAGGTGAATCGCTCATGGTCGATTCCTAGAAGATGAAGGGCTGTCGCGTGGAAATCTCGAATATGAACTGGATCCTTCACGATGTTATAGGAAAAATCATCGGTTTCACCATAGATCGTTCCACCCTTGATTCCACCTCCTGCCATCCACATGGTAAAGCAACGCGGATGGTGATCGCGACCGTAATTGTCTTTGCTCAGTCCCCCCTGGGAGTAGATGGTTCGACCGAATTCGCCACCCCAAATGACCAAAGTTGAATCCAGGAGTCCTCGGCTCTTTAGATCGGTGATCAGACCATAGGTCGCTCGGTCAATATCTTTGCACTGCGAGGGTAGTCGCTTGGCGACGTTTCCATGGTGATCCCAATTGTTCAGATAGATTTGCACGAACCGAACATCTCGTTCGATCATTCTTCGAGCCAAAAGTACAGAGTTGGCGAACGAACCGGGCTTCTTCGCATCCTGACCATAAAGCTCCATCGTGCTTTCGGGTTCGTCGGAGATGTTGGTCAAGTCCGGTACGCTCGATTGCATACGGAATGCGAGTTCGTACTGCTGGATCCGAGTGTGAATCTCTGGATCGCCGACAGCTCGAAAATTCATTTCGTTGAGTGATTTGAGTCCGTCGAGGGTCTTGCGGCGAATGTCCGTGGGAACTCCGGAGGGATTGTTGATATACAGAATAGGATCCCCAACGGATCGGAAGCAACAGCCTCCATGCTCCCCTGGCAAACAACCCGACGACCAAAGCCTCGCCGAGATCGCTTGTATTTGCTCGGTATTGGTCGGATTTGCTACAAGCACCACGAAGGTCGGAAGGTTGCTGTTCATCGATCCTAACCCGTAGGACAACCAAGCACCCATGCAGGGCCGACCGGTGACCATGTTGCCGGTCTGCATGTAAGTGATCGCAGGTTCATGGTTGATCGCCTCGGTGTGCATTGACCTGACGAAGCAAAGGTCGTCGACGACCTTGGCTGTCTCGGGCAGGAGCTCTGTCACCCACATGCCACACTTGCCGTGCTGAGCGAATTTGTACATCGAAGGAGCGATCGGAAAACGGGCCTGTCCGCTGGTCATCGTTGTTAGACGCTGGCCATTTCGTACTGTCTCGGGAAGATCCTTGTCGTACCACTCGTTCATCTGTGGTTTGTAGTCGTAGATATCCATCTGCGAAGGACCTCCGACCATATGCAGATAGATCACCCGTTTTGCTTTGGGAGCGAAATGAGGCAATGTCCCTAGGCCGCCAGATGCCACGGAGTCTTCAGTGGGCATTGGGGCAGCATTAGCGACCATGGGCAAACCCAAGGAAGCAAGAGCAGCGGTTCCAAGAACATTTCCTCCTCGACGGAAAAACTGGCGCCGAGTTTCATTCCGAACGTACTCTTCAAAGAGCGGATGGATTTGGTTTCTCATTTGGTAATCGCCTCATCGAGATTCATCAGAATGTTGACGGTCATCGTCCAAGACGCCAACTCGCTAGGGGTGATTTCTTCACTAGATCGAGTCGCGCCGACGGCTAAAAGTTCTTTGGCTGCTTCTGGGTTGGTTTGATAGTACGCAGCGACTTCGTTCAGAGACGATTGGAGAACGCCCAGTTCTTCACCGCGAAGTGGTCTAGAAAGTACCCTTGCGGCGATCCATTGAAGTCGCGCCACAGTATCGGTGCCATTGGGGTTTGCTTGAACCCCTTTTTGCGCCAGGATCCGGGCGGCTTCGATGAACTGAATATCGTTCATCGTCACGAGGGCTTGAAGCGGAGTGTTGGTACGCTCGCGACGGACGGTGCAAACCTCACGTGCGGTTGCATTAAAGACCTCCATGCTCGGTGGAGGAGCCGATCGTTTTAGGAATGTGTACAAACTTCTACGATAGAGACCTTCGCCTTTGTCGGCTTGGTAATCGCGAGTGTTGCTGCCTGGCATCGCAACCGCTTCCCAAACCCCGGGGGGTTGATAAGGTCGAACGCTGGGACCACCAATTTTTTGAACCAGCAAACCACTTGCCGCCAGTGCGCTATCGCGGATCATTTCGGCATCCATTCGGAACCGAGGTCCTCTAGCAAGAAGTTTGTTGGTCGGATCCATCGCCAGTTTCTCATTCGTGACACTTGCCGATTGACGGTAGGTTGAGCTAGTGACGATTGTTCGGAAGAGGTTCTTTACATTCCAACCATCCTCACGGAATGAGATCGCTAGGTAATCCAAGAGTTCAGGGTGCGTTGGAAGCTGACCGGTGACTCCAAAGTCTCCCGCTGAGGCCACAATTCCGTTCCCAAAAACTTCTTGCCAGAATCGATTCACAGTCACTCTTGCCATCAATGGGTTGCCCTCATCGAGCAACCACTTGGCCAATCCGAGTCGATTTTTTGGATACTCATCCTTCCAGGGATTGAGTACAGCGGGTGTCTGTGGAGCAACTTCATCGGCTCGTTTATCGTAGTCACCACGGGTCAGCAACCATGCTTTAGGCATCTCATTCTTTTCGTTCATGATATGAGCGACCGTACCGCGATTTAGAATCGCGGTTTTTTCGTCGATAAGCTTCTGCTGGTTCTGGGTCAGTTGCGTGTATTCGGGATCTCGTGTTGCAAGATACCATTGGAACAATTCATCAGCTTCCTCGTTGCTACGGTTGGCCTTTGCAATCAGGTATTGTTGACGAGGAATCTGTCCGACGGACAGGAGTTCCTCGCTATTAAGAACACGCCGGTACATACGGATGTCTTGGATCTTGGCATCATTGGTTGGTGCCGTTGCGTGCCTACTTCCGAGTCGCAGCGGAACCTTGGTGCGCACCGTGTCGGATAGTTTGTCACTAGCGACATTCAAGGGTGCAAGTTTGCCATTGATGTAGATCTTGACACCTTGAGCTTTCGAGGTGCCGTCGTAGGTAATCGTAACGAGTTGGAAACGGCTAGCGGTAAGTCGTTGGTTGGAGACGACCTTGAGAGCGTTTTCGGGCCACTTGTTGATGATGTGCGTTCCGACGTTCCCGTTTTCCAGCCATAGGTCCCAGCCTCGGAAATCAGCGCTCTCATCCATACGAGCCAAGAGCGATCCACCTTGGTTGTCAGTTGCTGGTTTGACCCACATGGAGATGGTAAATGGTTGGTCTCGTTCGATATCCCCTGCTTCGATCGTCGGATAGAGTCCTGCTTTGATCTGCCAAGCCGAGTCGCTCAGGTGTCCAGCTGCAAAGGCTCCGTCGGAGGCAAGTGCGATGGCTTGTTTTTGACCTTGAATGATTCCATCGATCGACTTTGGATCCGAGCCGAGCAAGGGAAGGTGAACATCCAGCATGTCGATGGCCGGAAGCGGGGAGTTGAGGATCGCATCGCGCTGAGCATTGTCGGCTAGGAATGCATCGAAGCTATTGCGGGCTTGCGAGCGCCGGGTATCTACGGCTTGCTTGGCTTGCGAGATAAGTCCATCGAGAGCAAAGAATCGTTCGCGATCTTCTTCGAGCGGAACGGGAACAATTGGGGGGGTATCCTTGATATTTCCATCCATTGCGTTTTGGGTGGTGTTGTTAAAGAACGCCGCCATTTGATAAAACTCGCGCTGGGGAATCGGGTCGAACTTATGGTCGTGGCAAACTGCACACCCCATCGTCAGGCCCAACCAGACCAAGCTTGTTGTTTCTACGCGGTCGCGCGTGTAGAGGACTTGGTATTCCTCAGAGATCGCTCCACCTTCGTTGGTCGTGATATTGCATCGGTTAAAGCCGCTAGCGATGCGCTGGTCGAGGGTGGCTTCAGGCAGCAAGTCTCCGGCGAGTTGCTCGATCGTGAATTGGTCAAAGGACATGTTGCGATTGAAAGCCTTGATGACCCATTGGCGATACGACCACATTTCGCGATAGTTATCGAAGTGGATGCCGTGGGTATCGGCATAGCGAGCATAGTCGAGCCAGTACCGACCGCGGTGCTCGCCCCATTCTTGTCGGGACAAAAGTTCATCGACATAGTTTTCGTATCGCTCTGGCGACGCATCGCTCAAAATCCGTTCCACATCCTCTGGTCTTGGAGGAAGTCCTGTCAGATCAAGCGTCACGCGTCGAATCAGGGACCTGAGGTCGGCATCTGGTGATGGCTCAAGTCCGCGTCGTTCGAGTTCTGAGAGAACAAATCGATCGATTGGGTTTCGTACCCAGCCCGAATTGCGAACCTGAGGTAATTCGGGTTTGGTTGGGGTGATGTAAGCCCAGTGCCCCTGGTACTGCGCACCTTCAGCGATCCATGCTCTAAGGAGATCCTTTTGGCTTTGGGTAAGAGTCTTGTGGGAGGACGGAGGAGGCATTACCTCGTTTTCATCGGTGCTTAGGATACGCTTGATGATCGAACTATCATCTGGCTTTCCCGGAACGATCGCTTGTTTATCGATCGCAGCTTCGCGGATGTCGAGTCGAAGTTCCGCTGCCCGTTTTTTCTCATCCGGGCCATGGCAAGCAAAACAGTTATCATTCAAGATCGGACGGATGTCACGGTTGTACTGAACCATGCCGCTGGCGGCAAAAGCCTCGTTGGGGAGGTTTGAGTAGGTAAGTACAAAACCGATCAGAAGAACCTTGTGCGTCCAGGATAGCATTCGATGGAAGTCCATAGGCATTGAAGTATAGAAAGCATACAGACGCCAGGTTTCCGTGCCAAATGGATGGGCAGGGAGACGCGGCGATTATGGTGGGACCGATTTGCTAAGCACGGATGCAAAGCGAATCGGCAGTGGGATAATCACTCTCTAGGATTTTCGCCTAAATCCTCCAAAAAGCAATCGAAAACCAGCGAGTTTCAAACTTTAGGCAACGATCCAGCTAAGGATTTCTTATCAAAAGTTCCGCTGTATAATTCCCTCGATGGAAACCCCTGAGATTCAGTCAGTCCCCACATCCGGCGCGATCCAGCATCGTAATCGGCAAGCCTACGATCGGATGGTTCAGGCAAGGCACTTTTTGACACAACCTGTAAGTGCTGAGGAATTGGCCAGTCCGCTTGCGACCCTTGATGCAAAGGGTTGGCTCGGAGGAAATATACGTGGGTGGAACGTGCTGTGTTTGGCTGCTGGTGGGGGGCGACAAGGACCGTTGTATTACGCTGCAGGTGCCAGAGTCACCGTGCTGGATATTAGTCCGGCGATGCTCCAACTCGATCGCCAGATCTCAGCAAATCTTGGAATCAACTATCAGACAGTCCAAGGCGAGATGTCTGACCTATCGATGTTCCGTCCCGAAGAATTCGACTTAGTTGCGCATCCCGTTAGTACTTGCTATGTCGCCGATGTCGAAACGGTGTTTATTCAAGTGGCCCGAGTGCTGCGACCAGGTGGTCTTTACATCTCTCAGCACAAACAACCAATGAACCTGCAAGCATCCTTGGAAATGAACCAGGGTAGATATGTTGTAGAAACACCCGTTGGATATCCTGCCAAGTCGCTGTCGATTGGGCAAGCAAGTTTGCTGCGTGAACCCGACACGGTCGAGTTTGCTCATTCGCTCGATGCTATTCTCGGGGGAATCTGCCGAGCAGGCATGTTGATTGAGGCGGTGTCCGAACCTGATCATGCGAATCTCGATTCCGAGCCAGGAACGATGGGACATCGCAGTCGTTTCATCCGACCCTACCTTCGCATAAAGGCTAGAAAAAAAACAGATGCTAGCGACAGCCGACGGATCTTGCTGAGATAGAGTGCTTTAAGCACGTAAATAGAAGCCTGGAATCTATTCCGAAAATTTTATCGACCATTTTCGGGCGTGTTTTTCAAAATTTCCGTAAACTCAAGCCTCACACACTGATACTTTTCAGGGCATGTGCATGAGCGACGGAGTGTGTCTTATGAAGCCACTTGGGATTCGGCCTACGGTTGATTTCGCGTTTATCAAGACTTTTGGCAATCAAGCGAATCAAGTCGCATTGATCAGTTTGGTCAATGCGATCCTCAAACTACCTTCCCCAATCGTCGAGACGACCATTGAGAATCCTTACAACGATAAGGATTTCCTCGAGGACAAACTATCGATTCTGGACATCCGAGCCAAAGACCAGAGAGGCTGGATTTACGACATCGAAATGCAGGTTACGGTTGTCGCCGACCTGATTCAGCGGATGGTCTTCTATGGATGCGAAGTTTACGCCGATCAACTTAGGTCGGGGGACGAATATTCTCTGCTCAAACCGGTGTTCACAATCTGTATTATTGAAGGGAAACTTTGGCAGGATTCTGCCAAGTTGCATCATGAATTCCGACTAGCCGATCTTGAAACAGGCCGATTGCTAGGAAATACTCTGGAAGTTCACACTCTGGAACTTGGTTGGTATAATCTGAAAGAGCAGGACTTGGAGCACGCGAGCATTTTAGAGCAATGGCTCTTTTGGTTGCTCCATGCCCACGAGTACGACACCCGAACTCTTAAAAAACTTTTTCCCAACCCTGGATTTATTGAAGCGACCGACGCGATTGATCGAATAGCAACGATTACGGAGGACAAATCTGTGTACGACATACGCGAAAAAAGACTTCGAGATCAAAAATGGTTGATTAACTCAGCGATGCGCGACAGCCTTCAGCAAGGCCTTCAGCAGGGAATCGAGCAGGGAATCGAGCAGGGAATCGCGTTGGGTGAATTGGTTGGACAAATCGTACTTTTGCAAAGGCAACTGGGTCTTCGAGTTTCAACCCGCGAAGAGTTGCTGGCCAAGGACACCTGCGAACTCAATGCTCTGATCTCCGAACTGGAACCTTTGTTACGCAATCGACAGAACTGAAATCAATCATGTCGGTGACTCTGGTTTGATCATCTTTTTGATCACATCGAGCCGATCTGCATCCTCAGGGCGTTTGTCGTGTCTCCATCGGAGTATCCTCGGGAATCTCACCGCGATTCCGCTTTTGTGCCGAGTTGACTCTTGGATATTTTCAAAAGCTAGCTCCATAACGATATGGGCTGGCACCTCGTGAACCGGTCCAAACCGTTGCTTTGTATTCTCTTTGATCCAGCGATCGACCTGCCCAAGTTCTTCGTTGGTGAGTCCTGAATAAGCTTTAGCGAAAGGAACCAGCTGATCCTGGTCCCAAAGGGCAAAGGTGTAGTCGGAAAACAGGCCAGCACGTCGACCGTGTCCTCTTTGTGCATACACCAACACTGCATCGACCGTATAAGGAGTGACCTTAGCCTTCCACCATACCCCAGTCACACGACCAACTTCGTATCTACCTTGCCTATGCTTGAGCATTAAGCCTTCGGCTCCGTAGTGCCTTGCTTGATCCTTCCGCAAAAACAAGGACTTCCAATCTTCGAACGAGAATACTTCGCTAGATCGAATCGTCCTCGGCGTGGATCGTCTACCTAGTTCCAAGGACTCTAGCAGGTTACGACGGACATCATAAGGTTCCGATCGGTGGTCTTGGCCCTCGTGCTCTAGAATATCAAAAGCAATGAATACCACGGGTACATCTTGCAGGATTTTTGGGCTAGGCTTTTTTCTTTGAATCCGCTTTTGCAACAGGGTAAAGGGCAGTGGAACCTCATCCCCAAAGGCGAGAATTTCTCCATCAAGAACCAATCCATCCGGTAAGCTTTGTGAAGCTAACTCAATTTCTGGAAATCGTCCATCGAGCAACTCTTCTCCTCGCGACCAAAGGAATGTACGACCAGATCGACGGATCAGTTGGGCTCGGATCCCATCCCATTTCCACTCAGCTACATAATCAATTGTAAATCGCTCTTGAGTTTGATTGTCTGGTAACGGGTGGGCCAAACAAAAAGGATACGGCTTGGCCGGCGAACTACCTTGGTAATTGGTAGCGGTGAGCTGATCGAAAAACTCAGCGCTCGGTTCCCAGTCTCCCATCAATCGATGCGAAAGTTCATCGACAGCAACGCCGCACCAAAGGCTCAGAGATTTAGTGACCAGTTTTGTACTGACTCCCACTCGCAAATTGCCAGTGAGCAATTTATTAAAGACAAATCGCTCTTGTTGATCGTATCGGCTCCAGAGTTCGTTGAGCCTCTGTACCACAACCCGTTCCGTTTCCTCAAGGATGGATTGCTGAGCGATTTGTTCGGTTGCTTTTTGCTCGGAGGATTTACGGGGCTTCCTTTTGGAGCCTTTAGCGCTACTTAAAAGGGGAATGATGGATTGAGTAATGGTCTGATGGAGTGTTTCATCGTTTTCCGCATCGGTTCCTAAAGCCATTGCAGCGGCGGTTTCGGCCAAGTCTCCGACCCATCGATAAGTCTCCTCGAAGAGCCAATCGGGGATATTCGCACTGCGAGCCGCAGCTAGTCGAATGATTTTGGTCGGCAAGGTGGGTTTAAGCTTATTGCCTAGCAGAAAAAACAGTGCCCATGCAGCATCGTCAGACGAGGCTTGGGCGAAGTAGTTTTGCATCGCAAGCAACTTGTCGTTTGTCTTAGTCGTCTCATCTAACTGTTGATAAAGTCTTGCGAATTGTCTCACAGAGGCTCCTCCGCGACTGGATCCTCAGGAACACTTGCTGGTTCGGACTCTTCACCTGAAAACTGGGTTTGCAAGACTCGAGCCAAGAGTCCTCGCTCTGTCAAATACCTGGAAACTACCTCGGAGAATCCATGCGTCACCCAAACCTGCTCTGGACTGCAGGCATCAATTGCTGAAATTAAATCTGGCCAGTCAACATGATCAGAGAGCACAAAACCTCGATCGACATTCCGTCGACGACGCGTTCCGCGAATCGCCATCCAACCCGACGCCATCGCGATCGAAGGATCGGCAAATCGTTTAACCCACCCCGTCGATTGGCTAGATGGTGGCCCAATAACAAGCGAACGCGACCAATCGTAACTGCCGCTCAAAGATGCCGCTGAGGGCAAATCAGGCAAATCTACGCCCGCCTCACGATAAGCTCGATTCGGCCCGAGCATCGCCCCGTGTACCGCGATGTCCCTTGCCACATCCGATCCGCAAGTCGCTAGTAGCTCAGCAAGTATTCTTTGAGCTTTGCCGACAGAATACGCGAGAATTAAACTGGTTCGTCGTTGACACTGATTCTCACGCCACCAAGCGACTATCTGATCGATTACAAATTGCGTCCTTGGCCAACGAAACACCGGCAGACCAAAAGTTGATTCGGTGACCATCAGATTGCAACGAACAGCCTCCCACGTAGCACAAGTCGCATCGGGCTGCAATTTATAGTCCCCGGTAATGAGCGCAACTTTTCCATCAACCTCGATTCGAACTTGTGCTGAACCAAGGATATGACCTGCGGGATGGAGCGAAACGATCGCATCCTTAATTCGTAGTTTCTCTCCGTAGTCCAATGCGTGTAGGTCTATGTTGCTACCTAGCCTTACTCGCAAGAGCGGTTCACACGATTTTGCGGCCAGGTACTTCCTGCAACCCCAGCGAGCATGGTCTGAGTGAGCATGTGTAACTACGGCACGGTTAACTCGATCCCATGGGTCGATGTAGAAATCTCCTGCCGGGCAATAGAGACCTTGTTGAGTGCATTCGAGCAGTTTGGAATCTGACATACTCGACCCCGGAGGTTTAATAAACAAAAACACCTCCAGGAAGCTGGAGGTGTCTTGAAGATCTTGTGTGCCTCAAACCCGCAGACCGCTTGTCAGTCCGCATGGCATCAATTACCAAGCAAAGTGAGCAAAGGCCTTGTTGGCATCGGCCATACGGTGGGTGTTTTCACGCTTAGTAATCGCTGCACCTTCTTTGCGATAGGCCGCCAAGAGTTCATCGGCAAGCTTTACTGCAGTCGATCGACCCTTCTTGTCGCGCACTGCCCCTAGAATCCAGCGGAAAGCCAGAGCCTGCTGGCGGTTCTTGTTGACCTGCATGGGAACTTGGTACGACGCTCCACCAACCCGCTTCGACCGCACTTCGATGTAAGGCTTGACGTTTTCAATAGCTTGTTCGAAAACCTCGACAGCAGGTCGATCCTTGACCTTCTCAGCAATTTCGTCAAGAGCATCGTAAAAGACGTTGTAGGCAACAGTCTTTTTGCCGTCATGCATCAAGCAGTTGACAAACTTGGCCACGAGCAAGGAGTTGTGTCGCGGGTCAGGACGAAGGCTTGTTCTCGAAGCGGTGATTTTTCCCATGGGAAACTTGATTCTCTGTACGAAGGATAAATGAGATTGTTTCGTTGCAGGACTAGCGACAGCTTAGCCCTTCTTTGGACTCTTAGCACCATAACGGCTTCGAGACTGCTTTCGACCGTTGACACCCTGGGTGTCTCGGCAACCACGAACCACTTGGTAGCGAACCCCTGGAAGGTCACGAACCCGTCCGCCCCGGATCAACACGATCGAGTGCTCCTGAAGGTTATGTCCCTCACCAGGGATGTACACAGTGACTTCCTTGCCATTGCTCAGACGAACCCTAGTGATCTTTCGAAGCGCCGAGTTGGGCTTCTTTGGGGTCATCGTCTTTACAGTCAAACAAACCCCTTGCTTTTGAGGGCATCGTTCCAACACAGGACTCTTGGTCGACTTGTGTTGAACGACTCGATTGCGACGCACTAGTTGATTAATCGTTGGCATACGGTCTTGTAATTCCGAAGTCTTTTTTCCAATAGTTTTTCTAGCACTGCGTGCATGGAAAACACGCCGCAGTTTTCACGCCTTGTTCCGACGGAAAGTACCAAAGGTGGGAGTCGAACCCACACGTCCTTGCGGACACTGGATTTTGAGTCCAGCGCGTCTGCCATTCCGCCACTTTGGCATTTCTCATAACAATTTGAGGGGTGAAAGTTTACCGATGACCTACCGCAATCAGCAAGTCCACCGACTGGAAATTCCTTGAAAATTTCCCGAACTTACACCAACTCCCTACAGAACTCTAGCGATCACACACTTGAGATAGTCGGTCTCCGGACAATGGATATTCACCGGATGATCGGCCGAAGCCCCCCGAATCTCTAGGATTTGCACGTCCCGTTGGGCTCTTCGGGCAGCACCCAGCAGAACGTCAAGGAATTCCCAACGAGCCACCCGTCCTGAACAACTGCAGCTAACGAGAATCCCTTCTGGACGTAAACAACGTATTGCCAAGTAGTTAAGTCGATGATAAGCAGCCAGCGCTTTTGGCACTTTTTCCCTGGATCCGGCAAGTTTGGGAGGATCCAAAACAATCATGTCAAAGGTTTCCTGCCGATCTAGCCGGGTCGACAAGGACTCGAAAAAATCTCCCTGTTGCCATTCGACTCGATCCTCGATGCCATTTGCAAACGCGTTTATCTTCGCCAACTCTAACGCTTTTGCACTCGAATCAATCGCTACGATCGATTCGCAAGGCAGCCCCTGTGACTGGGCATGCTTGGCAATCGTCAGCGCAAAACCACCCGTATAGGTACAAATATCGAGCACCTTTGCACCCTTGGGTGTCCAACGGGCCGCGGCCAAACGGTTGTCTCGTTGGTCGAGGTACGAGCCAGTCTTCTGCCCCCCACGTACATCTACCTTCCAAACAAGCCCGTTTTCGCAGATTTCCACGGGCTCACTTGGTAATTGACCATACAAAACGCGTTCCTCGGACTCGATGGCTTCGCTTTTGGCCGTCTTTTCATCAATGCTCACCGAGACGCTCGAAGGCTTAAGGGCTTCGACAAGCTGCAAGACGATGCGGTCTAAGAACGGTAGTACCACCGCCGCAGTGATCTGAATAACCAAGTGCCCTGAAAAATTGTCGACAATCAGGCCGCTTAGGTGATCACCCTCACTATTAATCCAGCGAAAACTATCGCTCTTGATGCTCTGGCCTGCAATCTGCCTCCGAAGACTAACAGCCTGAGCCACCCTGCGATCAAACAACTCGCTTGAAATCCATTCATTCTGGTCCCAAGTGTAAAGACGGACTCGAATGCGACTCTCGGGATGGTACAGGCCGCGTCCAATCCACTTACCGTCACCCCCCAAAACATCGACCTGTTCTCCAAGCCTCGGTGGACTTACCGATTCGACAAGCGAGCTATCGAGAATCCATGGGTGCCGTCCAATCGACTCTCGGCTCTTGCCCGTCTTCAGTCTTACGGCCCGGAATTTTGACGAATTGTAAGGCTCCACGGAGTGATTGCTTTCTGTAGCTTTGGCTTCGAAACGTTGACTTTCAGCGCGAGACAATCCAAGCTAAACTACAGTGGCTTCGAGCCTACTCGATCAAGCCTCGCTTCTGCTAACACTAAGGGTACTGAGGGAACTCGTTCAATGAAATCGGCAAGTCTCTTTTTCTCGTTCTTTTCGCTGAGTCTACTTTGCTCCCATGGCTTCGCTAGGGAATGGGTCGACAAGACCGGTAACGTCAAGGTCAATGGGACTTTGATTGCCGCTGACCAAAAGGACATCGTGCTAAAGCTTGATCAACCGGTTAAGGGCCGCGAGCTTTTGGCAATCGAGATCGCTCAGTTGTCGGAGGCCGATCAAAAATACTTGATGCTCGAAGAGAGCGAGGGACAACTCAAGGCAGCCACCGAGAAGCATTCTTGGTCTTTGAAAAACGGCATGAATGTCTTTGGTAAAGTCGTCGGCTTCAATCGCAAAGATGTCACACTCCAACGCCGTCGAGGAAAACTCTATGTCAACGATCGACCCTTCGATAACTTGCCCGAAGTCTACCGCAAGATGATTCCTCGAATCGTCGAACACTTTGAAAAGAAAACCTTTGCCAACGAATCCCAATTCAACGAGTGGGTCGTCGCCCAAAGAGCTGAAGCTCGGACATTTACCTGCGATGGTGTACTGATGGAACTTCCCAACGGGGAAGAATATGGGATTCCGTTTTTCTTTTTCAAAGAAACAGAACTGAAAGTTCTCGAGCCTCAATGGGATGAATGGCTAGCTGCAAACCAAGCGGCCAAGCAGGACGAGGAAGCAAAGCGTCAGCAGTCCCTGTTAGTTCAAAGCCAAGCTGCCGCTTACCAGCAGTCGGTCGAGCAGAACCAAGCTTATCAGCAAGAAATGGTACAGATTGCACGCATGCAACTCCAGATGCAAGCGGTTGCCGCCGGTGTCTTTAGCATGTGGGAAGTCTACCTCTATCCACCTCCAGGCGCTGCGGCTTATCCGATCTCGGTCGTCGTCAACGCGCGGAACTCCTTTGACGCAGCCAATATCGCTAGTGCCAATAACCCTGGTTACATCGTCGGTCCAATCCGCAAGTTCGCTGGTTACTAAAAATCGCTCATCGGATTTGATAAAGCCACTTCAACGCCTGATTCATCAAGTCCTCGCCGGCTCCAATCTCTGCTGGTGCGACCTGAGCGTCCGCACCATAGCCTCCCTCTGCGGTCCCCTCGATCGTAGGGAAGTATTGATGGTAGCCGTTGCAGTAGCCAAAGAACATCAAACTATCAAAACGAGCCCGCTCCCGAAGTCGAATGGCGTGCTGACAAAAAAATTCGCCACTTGCTCCCACAAAGGCGATCTCTTTATTGAGAACCGCCACGGTCAAACGTGGACGTATCCCATCTTGATACTCCGCAACAAAGTTTTCAACAAGCTCTGGGAAAAATGCCACGGAGTAAACCCCTTGTACTAAAGGGTTTTTAAAGTCCGTTCTTGATCCAAAAGCAAATCGATCCTCCTTGAACTTCAGCGATGGTGTCGCTACCGATTTGGTTTCGATCCCCTCATAGAGTTTGAGCACCTCGCTACCCAACGCCGCACCGTAACCGAGATAGTCCCCATGACTTCCGCGATCGACCGAAATGTCCCCCGATGCTCCTTGCATGAACACCACAGTACCTCCTGTTTTTTCACCGACCTTGGCACGCATGGCCCCAACGTAGTCGGCTGAAAACTTTCGAATGTCCGATGAAATATTTGTCGGATGCCCGGTGAAATTGACAATCGTCGCGATGTTCTTACCACTTTCCAATTCATCGAATCGTATCACACCAAGCCTCGTGTCGACCGGGGCAGGGCGTATCTTCGTATGCCGGTTGCGATTGAATCCGACAAGATCCTTGTTGGCCTGACCGACCTTGGCCGGCTTGATCTGCTCGTGGGCTTTCAATATCGAATCAATCAGTGCTTGCTCCAACTGCTGGTTGTATCGGATCGAAGCATCAAATCGCCCTCGCCCCCTGCCAGGAGCGTCGAAAAGTTCCAGCACCGGGCCATGGTGGGTGTGTGATCCAGCGATAAACGAAACGTCAATGCCCGCTTTCTCTTTGATCTGGCTTCGAATCGTTTGTAGAGACTCTTCCTGTGGAGAGCGTCCCAGATCCAATCCGACAATGGCCATCTTGCGACGACCGGCTTGAATCACAACGACCGTTGCCTTGAGAGGATCCAATGTTCCCTCGGATAACGCCGCATGGCGATCTCCATAGCCCCACATCGGTACAGCTTCGGTCGGCGTAATATCCACCTCACACGCACCGACTTTGAATTCCTGAGACTCCCCACGATTGGCGCAGAAGAATCCTGACACAACCACTACCAAGAAGCCTATCCAAAGGGTTCGCTTATTCATGTTTTCACCATCTAAGATTCATATTAAAAAGTTTTCACTTGTTACTTATTGGGCATCGAGCATCAAGTGCGGGGCATAGCCGTAATCCACCGGCTCATAGGCGAACTTCAAATCGTCGGACTCGATCCGACGATTTCCCTCTCTCAACGAGACCAGCAAGTGATCGAGTACTCCTGCTGTTAGCATGGTGCGTTCGACAGGGTACGCTGGTTTACCAGTGTGGATCATTCGCTCGATCCCTTTAAGCAAGAATGCAAAGTGCGGGTAATAAGGCTCCTCCCGCTCTTCGACGCGCGTCGCAAAACTGCGACCTGTATCGTCCAGTACCGCCGCTCCAATCCCCTGCGCTTTACCCGGCAACATCAGTACCGGCACGACCAAACCATCGACATAGCCAATCAAAAACGCGGCACCATCCTTGGGAGGATCATCGAGCACCGACTGCCGATCGGTTCCGGTTGCCTTGAGCGCCTGATCAAACAGTTCCGGATGGACTACCCCTTGATCCAACAACGAACCGATCTTGTCTGTCGACAGTGCCTGAACCCAAGCGACCCCTCGTTCCCCCCCTCGACGACGTTCCAAAATGCATTGGAGGAATTCCAAGGTGTGGATTCCATAGATATCCAAGCCTGAGTAGCCAATTCCCACCGCCGCCGAAACTCCTTGTTGCCATGTTAGATCCGCATCGGGGTTGCGATAGCTTACCGTCAAACTCGACCCTGCCATCCACGGCACGTTAAGCTCTTTGGCTCTTTGGGCCATCCAAAGCGCATCGTTCCACTCCGGACCTGGGTGCTTGTCGTTAAAGACAGGAACAACCTTCTTGTATTTTGCCATCGCATCGGTGATCTCCTTGAAAAACCGCTTACGAGGGTAAAGATGCTGACCAAAATCATTCCACGGATAATCGCCATGCTCTCCAATGCTCAAAACACCATCAACATCGATCCGCCCCTTACCGAGCGTGAGCGTCTCTTCAATCGCCTTACATAATCGGAAGCCATGTTTTTTGGCCAGTTCGACCGACATGTCCTCAGCCGGATACTGATCAACGTACAACGAAACGAGTTCCAAGTCCGGTCCCGGCCCCCCATCTTGTCGCCAGCCCTCAAGGATCTTCCCCAAAAGCACATCCGCATGGGACTTGTTGCGATACACGGTAACGACCGCTGCGACTCTCTTTTTCTCGCGAGCCATCGTCGGGAGGGCAAAGAGGTTTTGGCAACTTGTAGCGGCAAAAGATGTTGCCAAGCCACCGAGCCAAACTCGGCGAGGTATTTCATTGGGAGTGTGCATCATCGCAGCAGGTTTTTTTTCGGGTAAGAGTTCTAAGCGTAGAGTCCGATTGTATCGGATAGTCCGACTCCTTTGGGGCATGCGATACTGTATCGGTTAATCCGAACTCTCCGAAGTCTCTGTCTCCATGCGTAAAACGCAAGGCTTCAAGGTGATCGGTCGATACTTCCAGCACCAAGGGTCGCGTAGCCCTGTTTTTCCTGTGAATTCCTTCTGAAGATAGCTGGGCATCGATGGCCAAAAAGGAAATCTTTCGCGTGGTGACACGAGCTTCCGATGGCTCGCTGAAAATCCGCGATTTCCACTCCGCCGAAATGATCTATCGAACGCATACCCAAGTGGGTGTTGACGATAGCAGCACCGACCTGGATCTGCGCGGTATGCCGATCTTCAAAGGTCTCATCGGTCCGATTCCGGAAGGAAAAAACATCGCCCGTTACGAGTCGCATGATGTCTTCGAGGTGATGACCAAGGAGTGGGCAAACGCCAAACCACGTCGCCGTCGTCGGCTAAAGCCAGGTGAGGTTCATTCCGAGGCTAATTCTGAAGATTGAGAATCCGGTCGATGAACCGGTAGGCCTGCTCCCGAGCCTCGGGAGGGAAATCGTGGGCACTCTCTGGGTAGATCGCTTGTAGCTTGTCTTGGGCCGAATACAGTCGATAAATCCCTGTGGCCTGCTGGATCGTATCGCGTACGCCAGAGACTTCAAAGTTGTCGTCTCGGATTGGCGAGCTGGTAAAAAACGCACGCGGAGCAAGGCCTGCAATGAGCTCGGGGAAATCGAAGGGTACCAAACTCGGATTGTTCGCGTAGTTTGTGGCGATGCGGGGCATGTAACGGTCACTGGTCCAGCCTTGTAGGTTTCCCGAGTAGTATTTGTGAAAGCGAGTAAAGCCGCAGCTCGTAACAGCTACCAAGATACGTTCATCGAAAAAACTCGTGAAGATCGTATTATGCCCTCCAAGGGAATGCCCAATGCAACCGATCCGCTTGGGATCCACTTGAGGCAAATCCTGCAAAAGGTCGATCCCTCGCATGTTGTCCCAAATGGCTTTCATACTACCGCTTGCCCACTGGGAATTGGCACGAAAGTCGTACTCGTGATCGCCAAAAGAAGGATAATCTGGAGCCAGCGTCACATAACCTCGCTGCGCAAGCTCTAAGGCATAGTGCAGGTTCTTGCTACCTCCGAGCCCTGCAGGCTCGCCCTTGCCTATACCGATCGTCTGATGCAGGCACAACACGGCAGGTCTGCGAATATTTGCATTCTGTGAATGTACAAAAAGATACGCTTGCACCCGATCCTCTTTGCGATGTGCGTCCCCTTTCTCAGTGATGTACTGGATCTTGCGACGAATCAACCCATCGGGTAACGGTGTTTCCTCTAAGACTTCGAAAGCCACAGGCCCGAGATTGCTGCGATCCGGCAAGCTTCCCATGACGATTTCGAGATTCTTTCGGATCGAATCCCTGCGGCGTTTCCAATCATCGAGATTTTGAATTGTTCCAATTTCTGGAGAGACAGGATCCACCCAATCGAGGTTCGCGTGGACTTGATCCAATTCTCTCGGTTGATCCTGCCCGAGAATCGGCAACGCTAGACTCATAAGAATCGCCGTAGCGACGGCAAAAGGGAATGGTTTCATGGATGATTACTCCTTGCTGTTGAACTGAGCTCGCAACTGCTGGATCGCTGAATCGACCATCATCTCTCCGCTCCCTTCGGCACATCGAGCCGAAACGACTTCATAGTTGCCTTGGGCATAAGCTTGTTTGGTTGGCACATATCCAATCGATCCGTTGGCAAGTTCATGGATCGATGTGATGGAAAACGGGGAGGCATCTTTGATCGCCATTCCAAGTTGAACGAAGATCTCGCCTGGTAAGGAGACCCAAGCGACTTGTCGGCCCAGACTGATGACTTGGACTTCGGCATCGAGAAACCCATCGGGGTGAGCTTCGACATCAGCGATTCGATAGGCTTCGACCATTTCCATAAAGGGTGGAATGGGTTGAGCGTTCATTTTAGAAAGTACTGTTTTTGCCCATTCGGAACGTTCGGCAGAATGCGAGAAGACGGGAACTTTGACAATCTGATGCGAAGCAGCGAGGCGATAGGATGTTGCCGGTTGGAGTTGATTCCATGATCTCAAGATTGCTGCGGCCAGTCGGGTTCCGATCCGAGCCGCCTCGTGATGACCTCCCTGACGATTCCCGGTGCGGACATCGATGTGATTGATGTCGCCACAGGTTCCCGTGGCATACTGCAGGTGAGCTTGCGGGAAAACTTTATTGAGAGTTTCTTGGATCGTGTAAGGCATATCGGCGCTCCACTCAGAGCCGCCAACAGTATCGAGGTGAATTGCAAAGCTACTGAGTAAACCTGCGAGTTTTCCTGGTTCGTCGTAAAAGGCGACAAATGGAAGGGCATCGTCGGTCGGGCCAGCTTCTCGGACGATATTCGGATTGAGTTTGCCTGGGTTCCAACCCACCGAGCCATCCTTCATGAAGAAGCGTCGGTTGAAGGCCAGTTGATTTTCCTCTCCGATCGCAAACGAAACGGTTCGTGGCTTGAGGTTCGCCGCAGCATCCAAGACGCTTTGAGCGATTCTCTCAGGAAGTCCGATCATGTACTGCTTGGCCTCATCGGTTTGATTCCCGAATCGCTCCAATAGCCGCTCGTCAGGATCGTAGAGCATCGGGCCAGTATGGGAATGCGTGGCGCTGATCATCACATGCGAAGGTGGGATGCCGAGTTTCTCTTCGATCAATTTACGAGTCTCACGGACCATCCATGGGTTTGTTGAGATTAGATCAAGAGCGATGATGGCAACCTTGGTCGAACCATCATCCAGGACTGTCGTTTTAGCCCAGAGCGGATCATGGGTGGCCGTCGAATAGCGCACCCCATAGTATCCCGCCATCGGGGTAGGCTTGATCGGGGTGATTTCCGAGATCCCAAACCCCACCGCAAGCGATGACTTTGGTTCTTGAGGGGTGGTTTGCGCGAAGCTTAACTTCGGCAAAAAAATGCAAACCATTAAAACAAGATAAAGTCGTTTGAATGTTTTCATTTTTCTAGCCGCTTCTTCATAATGGTTAGGTGGTGGTCTAAGTGGCCGTAAATCATGCCACATAGCATCTTGACATCCAACTCGAAACCCGCAGCCACTCCGCGGTTGTGCCATGAAAGCTCAGGTAGATTTTTGAAGAGACTGAGCGTAGCTTGCCGTACGCTGACGAACTCTTCAGTGAGTTCCAGCCACTGGGTCTCATTGGCGGCTGAGTTTGCTAAAAACGCGTGCTCATCAAAACTTGGCAGAGCCTCCTTACTGCCTCTTGCGATCCATAAGGCACGAAATGCGAACACCCTTTCGGAATCGGAAATATGTTTCAAAACCTCTCGAAAGGTCCATGTGTAGGGCGGGTGAAGCACATCCGTTTCCAGAGAGTTAACAGAACTCAGCCAATCTGCAAAAGATTGACCCTGCTTGTAGAGTTGTTCAATCGGATCGGCCAGCGGGTTGACTCGCCGAAGGTATTTTTCAAAGTAGGGCTCTGTCATGCGGAACTGCTATGATGGGTATCTAATAAAATGTTTTCCGGACTATTCTACCGTCCCCAGATTCCGCAAAGTGCAAGGTTTTTACCACTTAAATCTTCTTCGAGTCAAGATTTCTACCCGCGATTATTTCACCCACCCCCTTTGACCTACCCTATTCTCGCCCCCCCGTATTTTTGGCTTCCCATTTTTTTGCCCCCCCATTTTTTTGCCCCCCCATTTTTTTGCCCCCCCATTTTTTTGCCCCCCCATTTTTTTGCCTTTATTCCAGGGGAAACCGCTCCAGGAGCGACTATCGATAAGCCATGTCCAGCATCCCGGTAGATTTCCACGTGAGCACCCCCATGACAACGCAACTCGATTGGGGATCGATCTTCGAGTCTCACCGTCGCTGGCTTGCAACCATCGTTCGCGCTCGACTGGCTGCTGCACGCTTTTCGCGATCGGCCTTTACGCTGGTTACCAGTTTCGATATCACGTGAAAAATCCCAGTGCAGTGGCTCCACTGGCTGATTCTAGAAACTCCATCGAGTACGGTTCCCCTTTGAAAGTGCGGGTCGAAAGCCCTAGCACTGCACCCATCGAAATTCCTCTGCTGGATGCTCGCGATATCGATCCAAAGTTGATTTTTGCCAACAATTCCTTTGAAATTGCAAAACTCAATCAGCAACTAAAGCGTAAAGGCTACGAATTGGATATCAAACCAACGGTCTATTCGGGATCGCTACAGGATGGACGAAAATTTGTTGTGCCTGTCCATGACGTATCGCTCAAACCGCATGGTTTGTAGAACTAGATATCCCTGATCCCAAACCATCGCCCTTATTTCGTAACGCGTCTTTGTAACCCGTCTTTCCAATAGGAGACCTTTTGATGACAAAATCTATGTTGCTCTCAGTGTCGCTTCGAAATCGTTTTCGCCATTTGCTTTCCTGCGGTCTTGTGTCTGCTAGTTCTTTCGGGCTGCTCTCGAATCTCTCAGAGGTGGCCTTGGGCCAAGCTACCCAGGAACAGCAACAAAAAGCCTCTGTGATTGTCCTCAGCGATAAACCGGAAAACAGTAAGAAATTGCTAGAGGAACTTCGAGAGAAATTAAAATTTCTCCCCGAGGACCAACGCAATCAAGTACTCGCAAAAGTAGAAGAATCGCTCGATCAAGCGACCAAGACTACGACCACCCAGCAACGAACCGTCGTTGCAACCGTCGACGCGAAAGACGTTCAAGCCACCAAGGATGGACAGACCATTACGATGACGATCGTTCAATCATCGGACGAGAACGATTCCAAAAAAGGGGAGAAGAAACAGGGCGTTACTCGGATCATACAGATGCCTCGCATCGTTGAAGAAAGGATCCCAGAGGATCTCAAGCGAGTCTTGGGGAATAACATGGTCCTCGAGGGTGGTTTGATTCAAAGTTCCCAAGAGCCCAAATTCCGAATCGGTCTGAGTGTCGAGAATCCTGAGGAAACCGAATCCGAAGAAGGGCTGGTTGTCGAGCGTGTGATGGAAGACTCACCAGCGGCACAAGCCGGTATCGAGGAAGGGGATGTGATCATCGCGATCAACGGAGAGGAAGCCGAAGACTTCGCGTCACTTCAAGAAGCAGTGCAAGAAGCGGGTAAAGCCGATCGTGCGCTGAAACTTAAACTCCAGCGAGACGGAAAAGAGATGGTGCTCAAGGTCAAGCCAACCAAGTCCGAGGAGCCGGCGGTGATGAATTTTAAGGTGATGCCACAAGCCGGTAGCATCTTGCCGTTAGGACTTCCCCAAATGGTTGAAGGCCAAGCGTTTGGACTGGCGATCCCAAGCCCAAATGATTTGATGGAGACCAAGAATGAAATCGCCGAGCTCAAGGAAGAAATCCAAGAGCTTAAAGCGATGGTCAAAAAGCTTTTGGAGTCGACCGAAAAGCGGTAGACTCCGAGGAGTTCCACTGAAACAAGAGCGGGCAAAGGAGTGTGCTAAATTTGCCCGCTTGGTTCCTAGTCTGGAATCCAAAGTTTTGAACCACCCGAGGACTCAGCCGATGGTCCATCGCCTGAGTCAGGTGTCCAAATGCCGCTCGAATTGCCGTTTGCACCCGCCGAAGCGACATCGGAAATTCCACCCGCGGAACCTTGGGCGCCCATCGCAGCCCGTCGTGAAAGTGCTTCTTGCTGCTGCATCAGGGCTTGGATATACCTTAGCAGCGTCGGGTCGGATTGGTTCTCGCGTAGCGAACTTTCCATAAACACGCGAGCTTCGGCTGCTCTTCCTAGATATTGAAGCAGTTCGAATCGCTCGACAATCGCTCCACCCACGGAGAGGTTCAGCTTCTTACCGGATTCGATGACGCGGGCCAAAAGCTTTTCGGCTTCGTTAGGATCGGTACAGATTCTGACTCGAAGGTTGTAGAGGGTGTACTCTGCGGACCCTTTGAGATCCTCAGGCCATTGGATGCTCTGAGCGCGTTCGATCAGCGCCGGATACATCGTCGAAACTCCGCGTGTCAAGGAGGACTGCATCAACTGAATGAGGCTCTGAGCATCGATGTTTGTAAGATCGGTCCAATAGTATGCAGCACCACCGACGAGATCAAACACATCGAGTTCGGATGAGAGTTTCGGTTCGGAAACTTGGAGTCGCTTGTGAAGAGCATCAAAGTCCGTATCGCTAAGCGGATTGGGGTTTCGTGACTGCCAAGCCAGGAGGATCGCCTGCATGGGGATTCGAAACTCGGCTTGTCCGGCCGCCTCGCGAAGCGAGCGATCCGACAAACACTCGAGCTTGATATCCAGAGCATCGTCGAGGTTCATGTTTTTGAGCGCATCGGACAGAGCTAAACGACGATCGTCAGGAATCTCCTTTCGAATCATCACCTGCCCGGCCGTTCGACTCAAAAATGGCATGTAGAGGGTATTGAGCAATTCTCGCTTGAGACCACCGAGCCCCAACTCTGACTTGAGATTCTCCGATTGCTCCTTTTGATAGCCTGCGGTCGCCTCTAGCGTGACCAATCGTGCTGGTTTGTCGGTTTGCTTGCCGTAGTAAGCGACCCAAGTACCGGCTCGCATAGGTTCAAACTCGCCGAACTGTTCCTGCAAGATCGGCTCGACGCAGACGTAAGCTGCCTTGGGTGGCACCTCTTCTTGAAGCATGATTTGAAGCATTTCGCGAAGCTGCTCGACTTGAATCGGCTGCACCAATTTGCTTGCATTGAGTTTACTCTCAAAATCGGGGTCTTCGACGGTGTAAACCACCAAGTCGTCCTTGATTGCGATCCCGCTGGCTTTGGGAGACAACTCGAAGCCCAAGGCTTGGTAATAAACCCGTTGATGTTCAGGCAGGGCTGTAGCCTGTGCGAGTTTGCGGCAAGTGGAAGCTGCTGATTCGACATCTGTAAGTAGGAGTTGGCAAGGCAGTAGCGATTGGAGGATCGCTGGCTCTGGCCCAAACTCCCGGATCATCGCTTCGAGCTTGGTCTTAGCCCCCGAGATCCGCATCGCATCAACCAATGCTTGCGCCTCTTCGAGTCGTTCTCCATAGGGTGCATCGCCGACATCCACCGCAGAGGGGATCGTGTCGCGAAGCAGAGTGCTCGTCTGAGCATCTTGGAGAATCGATTGATACGCAGAGACTCCGACTTGCTGGTACATCTCGCCCAAATCAAGAAGATTTTCTGCATGCAGCAATGCCGGAAGGGTCAAGTTTCGTTGATTGAGAACTTCGATCAAGTTCATCGCGACCGTGGCTGTCATTGGGTGAACGTTCTCACCCGCATCGGCTAGGGATTGAAGCAGCAGCGATGCGCCTTCCTCGGTGTTACCGCGCACGATGGCGACCAAGGATCGATGGAGTTTGGCTAGTGGGTTGTCCGGTTGGAGCCGGATGAATTTAGCGGAGGTTTCTTCGAGCGACTCGAACTCTCCGAGGTGCAAGAGGAGTTCGCATTTCATGGCCAAGAGCCAGGGCTCGGATGGCATGGTTTTCAGATCGGCGTTGATCCGATCCAAAGCGGCAACATTCTGCTCGCCTGCGATCATCCGTTGGATGGTTTGCATCTCGGACAAATGCTCGAAGCACTTGCAAAACTTGATTTTTTTACCGTTGCCGCATGGGCACAAACTGTACTGATCGAGAGACGACATGTATGGACCGTAATGAGTTGAATCAAGAAATGCCCCGGAGTCCTAGTTGCTCCAGGGCCGCAAAGTTTACCACAAAAGCCCTAGGATGGGCTAGGTAGGATAATAGGTCGATTAAGCGAAGCAGAAACAGTGGATTAGTGAGCTGGAGCCGACCCACCCGTCAGATCCGTATTGACATCGCGAGGAGGATGGAAAAACAGCGCCAATGCAATCGCTGCCAGAGCCGCCACGGCACTCGGGAGCAGGAACATATTGCGGTAATTGGTTAGTTTTTGTGCCCCATCGCCTTCGGTAAAGACGTTCGCAAAGAGCCACGGGCAAATCGAGTTTGCGACGAGCGCTCCGACTCCTAGAATCATCACGTTGAAAAGTCCCTGAGCACTGCTGCGAACATCTTTGGGAAAATAGGCATCGACAAAAATATAGACCGTTGCAAAGAAGAACGCATAGCAAATGCCGTGCAAGATTTGCACGATAATGATCAGGTTCTGCTGTTCTGGAAATAACGCGTAGACCAGGAATCGAAGGGCGTGGCCCAAGATCCCTACAATCATTGTCCAACGCCAACCGAGGTTCTTAAGGGTCGCACCTAGGACGAACATGGTCAAGATCTCAGCAATCTGGCCAACACTCATCACAGGCATCACCCAGTTGCCCGGAATGCCAACACCCCCTTGCTCTCTGGATGCCGCAAGAAATCCTCCTGTCCAATTGAAATAGCAATTGTGAACAAAGGCATCGATAAATGTCACTAGCCAAAGTACCAACACAAACGGATGCTTGAGCAAGCTCACAGCCTCAAGCCAAGCGAAACTCTCCTGTGGCCCGGACGATTTTTTCGGAGGTGTATGTGGTAGCCCCAACGAATAGAACGCCAGAATCAACGAAGCGATACCCGCGACGATAAATGTCCATCGGGTTGCATCCATTAAAGCTTGCCCTTCCAGAGGACTACCAAGCACCGTGCCAAGCCAGTTGATGAAACCGCTTGGGTTTGCTTCCTTGACCTTGGCCCAGTTGACAAAGATGAACGTGAAGGGCCAAGCGGCAAGAATCCAGCCGATGGTTCCTCCCATGCGAACCAGTCCGAACTCCTTGGCCGGATCCTTCATGTTTGCAAAAGCAATCGAATTGGTGATCGAGATTGTCGGGACATACAGCAGACAGTGAACGAGCATCAAAAGGAAGAATGGCCAAAAGGATCTTGTAAATCCACAACCAAGGATCGCAAGGCCTCCGACAAAATGACTAAATGCAAGAAATTTCTCAGCGGCGAAATTTCTGTCGGCAAACTGATTGCTGAAGAACATCCCAACGATTGCTGCAATCGGAAACGCATTAAGGATGAGTGATGTTTGCCATGGAGTGAAATTAATGCCAGGGAGATAGGCAAAAATCAGTGGCAACCACGCGCCCCAGATAAAAAACTGCAAGACCATCATCAGGAAAAGCTTCCAGCGAATACCCGGTGATCCAATCTCGGACGTGCCGGTCGGTTGCTCTTCATAGTTGCTCATGACGATCCTGCTCCAGTTCTCATTGCTACGTTATCTTCAAGTAATCAAAAATCATAACTGCATAATCTCTTTGAGAAACGGGTTGAAATCAAGTCCCCGATCGGGGAAGTTGAACGAAACTCTGACTATAATCGGCGGGACTCTAGCGACAAACAATCGCATCGAATCCCTCGAATCCAACAGCATGGACGCACAGTACAAAAAACTCCTCGAATCAGCACCCTACGGCCCAGAGGATCTTGCCCGCTGGGAGTCGGCCAAGCAGTCGCTCAGGGACAACCCTCCATCCTCAACAGGGCAATTGATCAAAACAGGCACCCCACAAGCCTGGGAACTCGATCCGATCCCAGTGGTTCTCGGTAGCCAAGACTGGAACAACTTCGCCCACGCCCTCGGGCAACGCATGCGACTGATCGATCTGCTCTTGCAAGATGTCTACGGCCCCCAGCGACTCATCGCCCAAGGCGTCTTGCCTGCGTCGCTGGTCTTCAATGCCCCAAGCTACATTCGGGCAGCTCGGAACTCCAAACCCGAATCTGCTCCAATGCTCTACCTCTACGCGGTCCAAGCGTCGAGATCGGCTTCGGGGCAATGGCTTGTTCATGCCGATCGAACCCAAGGCCCCAGCGGATGCGGACACGCTATCGAAAACAGGTTAGCCATCTCCCGCATTCATGCCGAAAGCTTTCAAGCGATGCAAGTCTCCCGTATCGCCGACTTCTTTATGAAACTCAGGCAGACTCTCCAAGATTCATGTCCAAACAAAGATAAAACGTCCCGCACAACCCTATTGAGCCCAGGAATCCAAAGCCCCGCTTACTTCGAGGATGCCTACTTAGCTCGATACCTCGGATATACCCTCACCCAATCAGCAGACCTCACCGTCCGAAGCGGCAAGGTCTATCTCAAGACTCTCGGCGGACTGGTTCGAGTCGATGGCATGCTAAGACGTTTGGCCGACGATCACTGCGATCCTCTGGACATCGATCCGAGCAATCCAGAGGGCGTCGCGGGGCTTGCAGTGGCCGCCCGAGAAGGAAATGTTTTCCTTGCCAATGCACTGGGTACCGGATGGTGTGAGAGCCCTGGAGTGACGGCGATCTTGCCGATGCTTGCCAGAGAAATCCTAGGCGAGGAACTGCTCTTACAAAATAGCCCGATGTGGTGGTGCGGAGATGCGGAGTCCCTTGCGTATGTTCTTGCGAATATTCACCAATTACGTATCCGCGATGCGTTCGTTCGCCATTCAGGAAACCAAATCGACGCTTCGGCCATTTCGGATCAGCAACGCAAAGAGCTCGCCGAGCAAATCCAAAAGAAACCTTGGTCTTTTGTCGCTGTGGAATCTCCCAAGCTCAGCCATGTTCCGACTTGGGTTGATCGCCAAGTGGTGGCTTGGCCTGCGATGTTTCGGTTCTTTGCAACCCAACATAGGGGCACAATGCATGTGCTTCCAGGTGGAGTTGCACGCGTCGCAGCCAATCAAAAAGATCTAGATGAAAGCCTCGCCTCTGGAATCATGAGCAAAGATGTATGGGTCTTGAGCGATGGACCCGTTAAACCCACGAGTCTGCTCACCGGCAACAAACATTCGATCGAACTTAAACGCTCCGCGATGGATCTACCAAGCCGAGTAGCAGACCATTTGTATTGGCTAGGACGCTTTTGCGAACGCACTGAGTTTCTCGCACGGCATTCTCGATATTGCACGAGCCAATTGACCAGCGAACGCGCCATCGAATCGGTCGGCAATTCATGGCTCGTTGTACGCGCTTTGTCAGACTCGATGGGTATGTCCCAACAACCCACCGACTCCATCGATCCAGCCCACTCGGGCGACTCGGGCGACTTGACCCCGACGGCGCTGATGCGCAAAAAGGTTTCGGAATTCTTGGTCGATCGCAATCGCAGCGATGGCATTGCAGCGGCTGTCGATGGCATTCTGCGAAACGCCCAAAATGTTCGAGATCGATTGAGCTTTGACTCTTGGCAAATCATTTCCCGTTTGGATTACTCGGTTCTGATCCCTTGGGCAGCTCCACGAAACACGATGGGCGATGCCCTGCTGATCCTCAACCAAATGATCGGTCTGCTTTCGGCTTTTGCGGGACTAGCCTCCGAGAGCATGACTCGCGGGCCAGGCTGGCTCTTCATGGACCTAGGACGCCGAATCGAAAGAGCTCAGTGCTTGCTTCGACTCCTGGATCGACTGCTTGTACCCGTGCATGCAAATCCGCGACCGATCCTCGAGTCCATCCTGGATATCTGCGACAGCGCGATGACGTACCGATACCGCTACTTGATGAGTTACGAAATCGGCCCCGTTTTGGATTTGCTCGTGGCCGACCAAACCAACCCCCGAGGTTTGGCCTTCCAATTCATGAAGATCGTCAATCATTTGGACGATCTGAATGTTGGGGACAAGTCCGAGCTTGCCGAGCAACGAAAACGGATGGCAGAACTCCGAGGCACTCTCAGGCTCTTGGACTCCGAGTCGATCTCCCAAGACAGATCGCTGCTAAGCAGTAAGCTCTCCGATTACTCTCGGGGGCTCACCGAGCTTTCCGAATTCATCACCCGCAGATTCTTGACCCACACCCAAACGCGGCAGCTCCAAGACATGGTCAATCAATAGAATACGACATGCTTACGGCTCGATAGGTTGGCTCGGGTCTTTGAGGACTTGATCGAGAATACCCATGAGGATTTTGCGATAGACCTTCTCAAGCAACGGGTTGGACTTGATCAACTGCATGGTCTTGTAAAGACGCTGTCCATTCTCACTGTCGATTTCGACCTCCCTGGCAACTCCTTGGGCGTCGACCATCACCAAAATGTACCGTATCGTTCCTTGCTCATCGTTTGTCTTTCGGATGTCATGCATCTGGGCCGTCGATACATCAAACTCCTGATCGGTTTTCTTGAGGTCGGGCTCCGTCGCGCGATTGCCCACAACTCCACCAAAAAACTCAGCCATCTCATCGACCGTCTTGGTTGTACTGTTGCGCCGTAGATCGGCACTGAGCTGCTTGAGCCGATCGAAGTTGTCTTGATCGCCCCGCTGCTGTGCCTGCTCCATCTGGCGACGAATATCACGAAGGAGCCGCGATCGCTCCGCTGGATCCGATGGTGTCTGCATCGATAGGTCTTCAACTTCGCTTAAGGACCTCTGGCTAAAGCCACCGTCGATCTGCAAAGACTCCTGAACCATCGATTGAGGAAGTTCAGCTTGGTTTAGCCAATATAGGATCAACGCAGATAGAATCATCGAATGCAAACCAAGCGAGAGCCACCAAGACCAAGTCCAGGCACGCCGCAAGAAAGCAGACCGAATTCGGGTGGCGACCGAGCCCAACATTTCCTTAGGTTCCGTCGTTAAGCGGCTGACTACTTCGTAAATAAGCCATCAAATCCCTGAGCTGAGTATCGTCAAGTTTCTCCAGCAATCCCTCAGGCATCAGCGATAAGACCTGAGGCTCAAGTTGCTCGATGTCGCTTCGCTCGAGCGTCACCGACTGACCATCGGTGTTTCGCAAGACAATCTGATCGGCTTGCTCAGACTCGATAAATCCCGTCAGCACCAACGAATCGCTCGTGAGTATCCGAACCATTTGATAACCTTCGCGAATCTCAAGACTCGGGCCGACAATGTTTCGCAATAGGGTTCCGAGTTGGTCTCGCTGGTAGCCTGTCAAATCCGGCCCCACCTTCCCCCCATCATCGAACAATTGATGGCATCGACCGCACATCTCGCGGTAGAGTTTTTTTCCTTTGTACGGATCCCCATTGCCGCCGAGAATCTTGTCGGCCAACTCCTGAGACTTTTGAGTCGCGCTAGCAAGACTCACTGAAGCGAACTGTGGATAGGCGATTGCTAGACGTTTCTGCAACGTTTCATCCAAATGAAGTCTCATCGTGCGGACCGCTTCAGGAGGCAACTGATCGGCTTGTACCTCTTTGGCATCGACCGCATCGAGCCACTTGGCAATCCAAGCAGGACGGGTCGAGAGAACCGAAGCAGCAGCAGGTCGAAGTTCAGGCAAAAGATTAGGCCACCACTGAATCAATCGATCGGAAACGGCAGCCGAGTTGAAGTTCGACAGAGCGCTGATCGCACTGATACGAACGGGGACTTTCGCGTTGGCATCCGAGGCAACTTGGATCAACGCATCGAGCAGTTGCGGATACTTGGGGGCATCATCAAGTTCCCCTGCGAGGCGTGCAAGTTGCATGCGGGTCGCATCCGACACGCTCGCATCGGCGATTCGTTTAGCGGCTTGATCAAAAGCATCTGCGTCACCTCGACGAACCTGAAGCGTAAGCGGAGGTTGCCCCAATTGAGCCATCGCATCGATAAGACTATCGGGGACTCCGGCAAGGCTTCGGCCAACAAATGCAGCCTCGAAGGAATCTTGACAACGCTTGGTCGCATCGGATTTGAGCGATCCGTCAAGCGATCCTATCGTCTTTAAGAGATTAGAGATCGACGCATAGGCTTCGTTGTTTCCGACGCTTGCCCAGCGCCGGACAAGATTAGGAAAGAGAGTCTGAAGTGCAATCGGATTGCTCCACAATTCGGAACTGCCAAGAAGTTTCGTATTGATGTGCTCGAAATCCGTCGCATGCGATTCAACGGCCCACCAAACCAAGAGAGGAAAAAAAGGATCCTGCGCACCACGGGGTTTGCTCATCAAGCTTCGAACAATCGACATCGCGTCGATGGCCACTAGACGCCTTGCTGAACAAGCAATTTGGCACAATGCATGCGGATCGGTTTCGCTGGATGCAAGGTCTTGGATTCCTTGTAGTGTCTGGGGATCCACTTTGCCGTCGTCGCACACGAGTCGAACCGTCCAGCTTCGAACATCGGCAACAGGATGTCTCATGAGCAGGGCAGGGGGGATCGTAAGTTTTCGAATCTCATCGCTACTGATCCACTGCGAGGGAATCGTATCCTCGATGGCTCCCATCGCATGCAATGCCCATAGGTATTCCAGAGCCAATTGTCCTGAGATTTTCGACTCGCTCGACAGCAGTGCTTGACTGAGCTTGGGAATACAACTCGATCGCAAGGGATGCTTTGCAATGAGCAATCGAGCTTGCCAACGTTGCCAACGGTAAGGATGTTCGAGCCGTTCAACAAGCTTATCGAGTGATGCTGCATCGGTCGCTTGGGCAAGGGATGCGTTCCATTCGACGGGCAAGGGGTCAGCATTTGATGTTGCCGGTTTGCCAGGGCCGAGTCTGTAGACGCGTCCTCGATCCCGGTCGAGGCGGCCTTCGAAAGCATAGAGGTGGGCAACAACCGAATCGTACCAATCGCAAACATAAGCCGCCCCATCGGGGCCGTCGCAGATTGCCACGGGTCGATACCATTTGTCAATACTGGTTACCGTATCGGAGACATCCTTGGTCTTGTAAGTCGATCCGACGGTTGCAAGATCGGTCAGGATGAGTTTACCGTGAAGCGGATCGACACCGAGCATGCGTTTCGAATCGTTTTGAGGATTCGTATTTCTCGCCAATGCGGTCGACTCGGTTAGCAGCATCGTGTGAGTGAATCGCGGAATAGGATCATGCTGCATCGGTTCAAGATAACCGTAGGAGTGAGGGTTCGAGAGGCTACCGTGTTTCGAAAAGCCTTTTCGATAATAGCCACCTTGATAGTAGTGGAAGCCTCGGGTGTCTCCTCCGTTGTGGCCCGAGAAGACTTCGCCTCGGTCATCGAAAGCGACCCCGAATGCGTTTCCGCCACCTTCGGCAAAGATCTCGTACTGGCGCGTTTGAGGATGGTATCTCCAGATGGCTTGTCCGAGGCTTTGGATCGGTTTGTCGGCAGAGCCGGGAGCTTTTATAGCTCCGCTAACCGTACTTCCCTGGGCTCCGTAAATCCAGCCGTCGGGCCCCATCGTCAAGTTGTTCACGACCGAGTGGGTGTCTTCGAGGCCGAAACCCTCGAGGTGAACCTCGGGCGGCCCATCTGCCCTGAGATCATGATCCTGATCGGCATAGTAAAGAAGAAAGGGAGGGTTCAAGACCCAAGCACCATCGGCCACTGGTAGCACTGAGGTGGCGATGTTAAGTCCATCGACGAAGACATGGTGGGTTTCATAGTTGCCGTCGTTGTCCTTGTCTTCGTGGACAGAGATTCGATCGCGACCCGTGAGTCCACCTGCACCGGGTGGTTTTGGAACCGAGTCATAGACGACGCGCCAATGACGGTCTTTGCTGAGCACCTTGAGCCCCTCAGGGTTTGGGTACTGTCTGTATTCGACGAGCCACAATCGACCTTGGGCGTCGAAGGAGATCATCAGAGGTTGGGTGATCAACGGTTCGCTAAGCAATAACTTCCACTGGAGGCCATCTGCCACGTTGAAAGTCTTTTCAGCCGCGATCGGTTCGACAGCCGGCTCGGTGGCAGTGTCTTCGGGGGTCTGAGCGTTTGCCAATTGAGGCAATAGCAACAGGCCGAGGAAACACAGAAGTTTAGCGTTCACGGACATGGATCGAATAAGTTCGGCTAAGGGTAGGCTACTATGGGGAGGCATGTTCATTGTAACTGACAAACTTAAGCAGATGCCAGTCTGGCTAAAATTTACCCGTAGTACGGGGCTCCGACCCGTCAGCGCCATAAGCCGTCTCACGCAAAGAAGAAAATCGGTCTCACGCAAAGACGCGAAGACGCGAAGAAAAAGACTTATAAACGGCGGCTTAGTTTGGGGCTCCCGACCCGTTTGTGCCATAGGCCCGATGCTCTATTGCGTCGACGCAAAACTGCTTAGTCCGATTTTTGAAAGTTTCCGTCGGTCGGCGTGGAATGGTGATACGATTCGAGATACGCTCCTGAAACGAGTGTTATAATTGCATCGGTTGTTTTGCGCTGTGGTGACTAACTCGTAGGTAACTATGATCCCCAAGAAACTCACCTTAAATTACGGCTGTTGCTTTTGGTTGTGGGCCGCTTTTTGCATTTTGGGTGGTCATTCCATCGTGGCCCAAGAGGGCGATGCCTATCGATGCCGTTGGACAAGCACTCCACCCAAAATCGATGGGCTCGATACGGATCCATGCTGGGAAAATGCGGCCATCGTAAGCAACTTTCGCACCGCTTGGATCCAAGGTGACTCGCAGTCCTACGATCCCAATACCACCCAAGCCAAATTGGTTTGGGATCGCGATTACCTCTACGTTTGGGCCAAGCTCAAAGACAAGGACATCCAAGCAAACATCACCCAGCGCGATGAGCAAACGTGGCTCGACGATTGCTTTGAACTCTTCTTGAAACCATCCAGGAAACACACCGGGTATTACGAGTTCCATGTCACTCCGGCCAACACCCAAATGGACCTGTATATACCAGAACGTATTGGCAAAGCCTACGCTCTGTACAAGTCGCAGCATGAGTTCGATTTTCAAAGCGCTGCCCAGGTCGATGGCACCATCGAGGATCGCACCGACACGGATCGAGCTTGGCAAGTTGAATTCAAGATCGCGTGGAAGGACTTCTATCCAACAGGGGGCAGACCAACCGAAGGGGAGCTCTGGAACTACTCTCTTTGCCGATACGATTATGATCGAACTCAAGAGCAACCCAGATTGACGAGCATCTCGCCTTTGAAGCAGCCTTCTTTTCATCGGCATGAAGACTTTGCCGAAATCCATTTCATCGGCCCAGCTTTCAGCCGAGTCCCGATGATGACTTCTAAGGTTCAAGGTTCCCCGGAACCACCGCCTCCGTTCACGACCCAAGAGATCCCATTAAGCTTTGCTCTCGATCATCCGATTCATCTGAGGGCAGAGCCGAACTCAAACTTTGTTTGGATGATCACACAAAAGAATCCTTATGGACCCTCTGAACTCTTTCGTTTCGAGCATACCCTCCGTGATGCCGATCGTATCGGTTCGGCAACTAAGCAAACGATCGTCCAGGCCGAGTCGGATCGAGTCCATTACGACCTGTGCTTTGATCCGGAATTTCCGAAAAAACCGTTCGTCTTCATCGGCCTCAACCAGAGTGTCGACGGCATCAAGCACTCGCGTATCGAACGACTCGAATTCGATCCTGATTCGATTGCCTCCGGTGCGATCAAACTCGCTGCCAGCCGCACAATCCTTCAGTGGCCAAGCGATGGTCACAACGGTGCGGCGATAACCTTCGGACTCGACGGCATGCTCTATGTCACAAGCGGCGATGGCACCACCGATTCGGATACGAACCTTCGAGGCCAAGACCTTGCGCACCTTACGGCGAAAGTTCTCCGGATCGATGTCAGCCAATCGACCGAAGAGCAACCTTATCGAATCCCTCCAGACAACCCTTTTTTAGATCGAGCGAATGTTCGCCCCGAAACGTGGTCCTACGGACTGAGAAACCCCTGGAGGATCACGACCGATAGCGTCTCGGGTCGCATTTGGCTTGGGCAAAACGGCCAAGACATCTGGGAACAAGTGTACTTGGTCGAAAAAGGTGCAAACTATGGGTGGAGCGTCATGGAAGGGGCCTCGGTGTTTTACGCCAATCGCCAGCGCGGTGCGGATCCGTTCACGCCACCTGTAAAGGATCATCATCACAGCCAAGCCCGTTCGCTTACCGGCGGAATCGTCTACCGGGGCTCGAATCCTCAGTACGAAAGGCTCACAGGGGATTACATCTATGGTGATTACTCGACCGGCAAGATCTGGGCGATCTGGCATGATGGGGAAAAACCATCCGACGCGATCGAGATCGCAGACACTCCGCACGCGATCACAGGCTTTGCTACCATGAATGATGGGCAGATCTGGATCGCCGATCACTTGGGTAAGTCCATTGTCCGACTTGAAGCCAATCGGGCTGAAGATAACTCTGGGCGATTCCCGAGGCTTTTGAGTCAGACTGGGCTTTTCGAGGATGTTGCCAAGCATCGGTACGCCAAGGGTATCGTTCCCTATTCGGTAAACTCGCCGCTGTGGAGCGATGGAGCTCATAAAGAGCGAGCGTTTGCTATTCCGCAGAACGACTCACAGGATCAACGCATCGAATTCCAAAACCAATTCGGTTGGATGTTTCCCAACGGAACGGTGCTGATCAAAAGTTTCGCGATTGAAGAGGAAACCGGCAATCCGAAGACACGTCGATGGATCGAGACTCGGCTGATGCTCCGTGAACAAAACGAGTGGGTCGGTTACTCCTACCGTTGGAATCAGCAAGGTACAGACGCGCAACTTGTCGATGCATCGGGCCAAGATGTTGACTATCAGATCCTTGATGAGTCGGTAAGCGGGGGGAAACGCACTCAAAAATGGCATTATCCGAGTCGGGACGAATGCATGGTCTGCCATAGCCGCGCGGCCAACTACACCCTTGGACTGCAAACATCGCAACTGAACCGAACTTACCAGTACGATACGAGTGGACAGAACCAATTAACAGTGTTCGAAAACATGGGGCTCTTGAAAGTCAATCCTCAGCAATTTGTGCATTCCCCGAAACCAAAGACCACGTCTTCAAATAGCCCTAGTCCTGAGGAGTCGATTGCGATTCAGGCAGCGAGCTTGCCCCAGAGGCCAACGCCTAGCGATTCATCGATACTGCCCGCAACGCCGTCGGAACTGCCCAAGCTTGCTAATCCTTACGATGATACCGAGTCTCTCGATGCTCGTGTTGCAGCTTACTTGCATTCGAATTGTGCTTCGTGCCATGTCCCTGCAGGAGGAGGAAATGCGGCGATGGAACTGAGCCATCCAACTGCGTTTTCAAAGATGGGAATCCTTGATGCGACCCCTAAGCATCACGATTTAGGAGTCGCCGGAGCAAAGCTCGTCTATCCAGGAGATCCAGACAAGAGTGTTTTGCTGCGACGTATCTCGATACGCGGTAAAGATCAGATGCCTCCAGTGGCATCCAACGAGATCGATCAGCGGGCCGTAGCGATTGTGCGTCAGTGGATCGAAGGACTGGCTCCGATTCCGAGTCCCTAGGACCCGCGTAGGCCTGGAGAGACGATCCGTTTCTCCAAAAGTCCAAAACCATATTGCACGGCCAAGGCCAGCACCGCCGCAGGCACCGCACCTTGAAGGATCAGCGATAAGTCATTGAGCCGAATACCTGTTAGGATTGGAGATCCATACCCTCCGGCTCCGATCAGTGCACCGATGGTTGCGGTTCCAACATTGATCACCGCAGCGGTCTTGATCCCCGATAAGATCGATGGAAGTGCCAGTGGCAACTCGACGAGCTTCAAACGGGCTTTGCCATCGAGTCCTAAGACTTCAGCCGATTCACGAATCGCAGCGGGAATTTGTTTCAGCCCTGCATAAGTTCCACGTACGATTGGCAGCAGGCTATAGAGAAACAGTGCCATGATCGCTGGAGCAGGTCCGATCCCCATCTCAATCAGCGCAAATAAGGGCATGACGAACACCAGCAGCGCCATCGAAGGGAGGGTTTGGATTACTCCTACAATTCCAAGGATTGTTTGCCCGATCGCTTCGTTGCGCGATGCAAGGATCCCTAGTGGTATGGCGGTAAGGATGGCAAGACCTAGGGAAATAAGCACCAGGAACAAGTGCTCCCCGGTGGTCCCGAGAACTCGCTCGATGATCTTTTTAAATTCCGCCCATCGGCCTTCCTGGGGAAGCGACAGACTCATACGGAGTTTGGTATTGAGAAACTCTCCGGCAACGATTTTTTCTTGACGGCGATCCAAGCGAACTTGGGCCGACATCGAGGACATTTCCTCGGGTGTGATCAGGCCTTGCATTTTCATCAGAGCTTCGGCGACTTTAGGCGCACGGCTGGGCAAGTCGTCCCGCATCAAGACCACTGCGTAGTAGACCGGGAAGAATCCAAGATCATCTTCTAGGGCGACTAGATCGTAGTACTTGATCTCTGGATCCGTAGTGTACAAGTCGGCAACTTGGATCGAGTCTTTCTCCAGCCCACGGTAGGCAAGGTTGTGATCCATGACCTTGATCTGGGTGTGGGTAAGTCCATATTTTTCTTTGAGTGGTCGCCAACCATCTTTGCGTTCGACGAATTCATCGGAAAACCCTAGCTCTAGTTCAGGGTGTTTCTTTAGATCGCTGATTTTGGTGATCCCCATTTTCTGGGCAACCGAGCGGCGCATGCCGAGAGCATACGTATTGTTAAATCCGACGCGCTCGGACATGAGAACTTTCTTTTGCTGAAGCAGTTTTCGCATGTCGCTTTCGGACTCGATTTTGATTCCTTGTCGGGCGACATCGGCCAAGATCTCCTCGCGAATCGTCCCGGTGTAATCGACATAGGCATCGATTTCACCGGTCAGGAGTGCTTGCCATAGGATTTGAGTCCCCCCGAGTTCGGCTCGATGCTGCACATCGGCACCCGCATCGCTTGCCAAATGCGACAGAACTTCTCCGAGGATAACCGATTCGGTAAAAGATTTCGAACCGACTGCGACCTTCAGGTTTTGCGCTGTTGCAGGTGTCTGGATTCCAACAAAAGCGCAGATCCACGTTGCAATCAGGAGGTTTACGGACGATCGAGTGCTCACGTGGGCTCCTTGGTTGATGCCAGGGTTGGTAATCGTTGGGCGTTGACAAACCGCGTCACAAAATCGTTTGCGGGCTGCAAGATCATCTCTTCGAGTTTCCCTTGTTGGACGATGCGACCTTCACCGAGCATGATCACATGATCACCAAAGAAGCCAGCTTCGCCCATATCGTGCGTCACAGTGATCGCCGTTTTCTTAAGGCTACGAAAAATCTTCAGCAGGTCTTCCTGCAAGTCGTATCGAACCAGCGGATCGAGGGCTCCCATGGGTTCATCCAGGAGCATCACGGGAGGATCGAGCATCAGGGCTCGCATGATACCGACGCGCTGGCGCTGGCCTCCGGAGATTTGAGCTGGATAACGATCCAGAGCAGGGCGAGGCAGGCGGGTTAAGTCAGAAAGTTCCTCGATACGACTGCGGATTCGGTCGGAACCCCAACCCAAGTGCTTGGCCATGAGCCCAACGTTTTGGGAACATGTTAGATGCGGAAAGAGTCCACCATCTTGGATGACATAGCCCATGCGATGCCGCATTTGCATCATATTCGTGGGGTTCATCTCGACCCCTTCGAAAAGAACTCGGCCGGAATCAGGGGCGAGCAAGCCTGCGAGCAATCGCAGCAGGGTGCTTTTTCCACATCCACTTGGCCCAATCAATACCGTCGACTTGCCCGCTTCGAAATCGATCGAGGTGGGTTGCAGCACCATTTGATCGCCGAAGGATTTAGATACAGATTCAAGTTTAAACACGATTTTCGACTCGCTGTGTTCTAACTTTGTAGGTTCGTTGAATGGTTGAGGTTCATCGCATCGAGCATCGATTGGATTCGCTGTTGTAGTTCGAGAGTGATCCCTTCGGAATTGGCCTTTTTCTCTTTACCGATTGGCATAGCGATAGGTTCACCAAACCGTATGGAAACAGTCTTGCGACCATGCGAACTCGGATAGCTTGCTCCAAGGACATCCTCTTGTAGTTTATCGAGTGTTTCTGCTTGGCGTTCCCAAGACGGGTTTTCCTGCAGATAATCTCCGGGATAGCTATAGAGTTGGGTGACAAGGAACATGTCTTGCATGTCCGCATTCCACTCGATGCGTTGTTGCTCGGAAGCATGGTTTCCACCGTCGACCTGCTGCTGAATGATTTTTTTTCGGACTTCTTTAATGCGTTCGGGAATCAACGGTTTGACGGTCGGGATTTGGTACTTGGATTCAGCAGCCGTTAGGATTGAGTTCGCCAAAAACGAGATCCGCTCGGGGAGAGTGCCTTGGCGGGCATGACCAAGTCGTTCGATTTCCTTGAGGGATAAAAGCCCGTTTGCGATGCTTAAAATGCGATCGACCAGGGGCATGTTGGACTGCGGTTTCCAAAACAGTCTTTCTTCGATTTGATCGGCAAGACGAGTCAAGCTTGGAGTAGGGTCTTCGTTATACCAGCGTTTGATTGCAACAGGTACGATGACGATCGGTCGCTCGGACTTGCGGGCGGCCATTAAAGCGATGGCGGCGGCTCCGTCTCGGATTGCTGTAAGCCTATCGTTGGTGTGGTAGATGTCCCCTTCCGGGAATACTACCAACGGTTCTTTTTTGTTTTGGAGGATATCCATCGCGGTTTTCATCGATTGGATGTCGGTGTTTTCCCGATCGACGCTAAAGCAACCGCAGCGCTGCATGGATTCGCATTCAAACCGACTGCTTTGCGAGAATACTTGCCAAGCGGTCATCACGTAGAAAGGGGTTCGCAGTCGATCTGCAACGGTAAGAAGGCAGTAGGAGTCCCAATGGAAGGAATGATTCGGTGCGATCATCACGCCCTGGCCTGCATCGATGGCACCTTGAAGATGCTCGATCTGCTCGATCTGGATATCGATAATCTGTTGCTTCTTGAGGGCTTTGAGTCGAAGTTGCCGAGCTGCTCGAAACCACCAGTAGGTAAGCTTGGCGGGCCAATGCTTTTCGGGGACTCCGTAGGGTTGATCGTTCATGAGCGGTAGATCTATTGGGTTAACAAACCTTGACCTTCTTCGATGCGGAGAGTTTTTCCAAGTGGGATTGGACCATCGATCTTTTCTGTCCTGGGGATGTCTTGCGCATCGGCAGGCACAGGCCATTGGATTTCGATCCCGAGAATCTTGGTAGCTTTCCCTAGACCGATCGTCTGTTCGAGAGGATTTGCACCGAAGCTACTTCCGGACGTGACGTGTCGAAAGACGTAGGGCAAGTTTGGATCGTCGGTATGAATTTTGATCTTTGCGCCGATAGCAACGATGTTCGACGACTTGCCGATCAGCTTGAGCGAAGTCCAGCTATTTTGGTTGCCTGGGTTTTGAAAGAGGATGTTGTGGTATTTATCACCGTTGACGGCTCCGCCCATCTCGATAAACAGATCGATTGATCCATTTCGATCCCAGTCTCCGCATGCCACACCGTGTCCTTTTTGCAGGTTGCCTGTACCCGAGGAGGCGGTGATATCGACAAATCGTTTTCCACCGAGGTTCCGAAACATGCGATTCGGAACGAGGGTTCCAAGGTTTGGATCGCCGGTTCCGAGGTAGAAATCGAGCCAGCCATCGTTGTCAAAGTCGGCGAAGTTCGAGCCCATGGTGATGTAGACACCTTCGAGGCCCGCATCCTTGGTGACGTTGATGAACCGCTTACCCTCTTGATTCAAATACAAGCAGCTTTTGGCTTCGGTATGCTCTTGGCCGATCATGCCTTGGACGCAAGCCCCAACGGATCGTGAATAGTTGGTCGCGAAAATATCTTGCCATCCATCGTTGTTAAAATCCCAGGCCCAGCAGGAAAAACCCATTTGAGGGCCATCGATCCCCAGGGCCCTTGTGACGTTTTCGAAAGTACCGTCCCTTCGGTTTTTCCAAAGCTGAGCACCGACTCGGGAAAGGTGATTCATGAAAAGATCGGGCCATCCATCGTTTTCGATATCGATCCAAGCGGCTCCTTTGCAAACCATCCCTTCGCCACCAGCAACGCCCGCTTGTACTGCCACATTCTCGAAGGTTCCATCGTGCTTGTTGCGATAGAGTCGATTCGATTGCTGTTCGCTACATACAAAGACATCGAGCCATCCATCGCGATCGAAATCTGCCCACGTTGCCGAAATGGAGTTGAGTGCATCGCCTAGTCCAGCTTGCGTTGTTACGTCGGTGAAAGTCATGTTGCCGTTATTGCGAAGCAAGCTTGGGCGCATTGCTAATGTTGGGGTCAACCAGGCGCCTCGAACGATGAACACATCGAGCCAACCGTCGTTGTTGTAGTCGGTTTGCACGCAATTGAGACCACCGAGTTGATTCGAGACTCCAGCGGCAACCGTTACGTCGAGAAATTTTTGGAGATTCTCATTGCGGTAGACACCCATGATCTGAGTTGGATCAAACGAGGAGATGACAACGTCGAGCTTTCCATCGCCGTCGAAATCATCCATGATGGCACCGCCAGCTTGATTGAAACGATTGAGTCCAACGGTCTCACCGATGTCTCGGAATCGGCCGATTCCATGTTCCTCGTGAGCATATCGATCGATATCGATCAGATACATAGATGGGACTTTTTGCGGATGCTCATCGAGGGTCATGTAAGCTACATTCAGGAGCCAGCGGACTTCCCCATCGTCGGGAAACTTCTCGAGGTACTCCATGAAATGCTTAATCGCGATCCGCGAGCCTTCTGGGTTTTGGTGCACTGCCGACTTCGAGATGGGCAGGATGCAAGAGCTTTCGCCACGGCAGGCGATGCAGTTCTCGTTTTCACCGCGTCGCATGGCGGTGATCCCTTGGTTGTAGATAATCGTGTATAAGAAGTCCTTGGCAATCCGGGGATTCTTTTCCATGTACTCTCGAGCCTTGCAAAGATCCTCGTAGGCCTTGATCGGATCGCCATCATAATTATGAAACGTCGAACGTGAGTAACGCGATGAGGCGATCTCATCCGACGATAAATTTGGATCGCTTAGAATCTGATCCAAAGACGCGATGCTTGAGCGTACTGCGATCCTAAATTGCTCGCCGATTTGCTCGAGTGTGGAGTCCTGCGGCCAGGGTTTGACGGCGCTCATAACCCAGCCGTAGCCGGAGCCGTCAAGCACTTTCCGAGGTTGGTAGGGGATTGAATCGCTAGGTCCGGTTTTCCAGTTCCCTTCGAGTGCTGATGTCTCGCGAGGCTTGCCGCAGCCAAATGGGATTAATAGAAAAATCGATAAGCAAGCAATCAGACCGAGTCGCGTCGTTTGGCATGAGAAAGGTTTACTGCTAGTTTCGCTCACAATGCCACCTGATCTAACAGCCTTATTCCCTCGATCGCAATATCGACATCCGACTCTGCGGTGGTGTGTCCGAAGCTCATACGCAAAGTTCCATTTTTTGGATCGCTACCCAAGTGTTGGTGGATTGCTCCTGCACAGTGCAACCCAGAGCGACATTCTACTCCTAAAGTGGAGTCCAGTAGCATCGCCATTTCGTGGCTTGTGAGCGATTGGCTCGAAAAACTCACCAAAGGGACTCTTTGGGTGTTATCGACATTACTCGATGAGTCTAGATAGCCTACGAGTGCAAGATTCTTGCAATCACGAATCTCGTTGAGAATCCGGCGTAGCCAAACGTCCGATTTTTCTGTGAATTGATCTTTGGAGCTGGAGTTTAGAAAGCTTAATCCTGCACCAAGCGAGGCGATTGAGGGACCGTTGAGATTTCCCGATTCGATCGACTCTCGCCAGCCAAACGGGCCGTTCCAATCGATACTACTTCGACCTGTACCTCCAATCCAGGGGGACTTCAAATGAGGAATCACCCGCGTGCTCGCTGCAATGAAAGCCGTTCCGAGCATTCCGCATAATCCTTTGTGCGTTGGTGCTACGAGCAAATCGATTCCGAGTCTCTCGGGATTCAAGTCGACAAATCCGACGCTTTGGGCTGCATCGATCATCAGCCAAGCGTCGGACTCACTGACAAGACGACCGATAGAGGTCAGATCTTGGACGATTCCTGTGACGTTCGAGGCATGGTTGACGATCACCAATCGAGTCTTGGGTTCGATTGCCGAGCGTATCGCTTCTGGATCAACCCAGCCTCGGACATCGCACGGGACCATGGTCCAGCGTAAGCCTCTTCGATGCTCGAGGTCAGCAAGAGTCCGAAGGACACTATTGTGTTCAGTGGCCGTAGTCACCACGTGGTGATCGTGCAATTCTGCTTGCCAAAGAACGCTGTGGATAGCCGCATGGATTGCCATGGTGCCGTTGCTAGTCCAAGCGATTTGCATGGGATCTGAGATGCCTAGGAAGCATGCAAGGCTCTCTCGAACATCGGCGATAATCCGGTCTGTTCGCTCGGAGCGATAGTACGCTCCACGCGAAGCTGCGACACCGAGTCGAGTTTGGAATTCGATGCAGGCCTCAAGGACGCCTGGAGGTTTCGGCCAACTCGTCGCAGCGTGATCCAAGTAGATTTTGCGTTGGGTCACGACAAGCTATGGGAAGATATAACGCAGAAAATTGCGGACAGGTTGACCGTCCACATAAGCCGTAGGTTGGCCATAGAGCCCTCGTCCGAGTTGGGCGTTAGCACCTTGGCCAAAACCCACCAAAGGAACGTATCCAGCGTTAGCCGGAGCGTAGAGAGTTGCGGGTGGCATTGCAGCAGGGGGAGCGTAGGCAAATGGCGAGGCGTTTGCTGGGGGAACTAAGCCGTTTGTTGGTGCGACTCCGTTGATACCCATAGGTACTGGTTGGGGGGCTGGGCCGATTGTGGTCGGTCTTGGAGTCGTTGCTGAAGCGGTGCTTGCAAGACTCGGATTGCATGAAGGGGTCGTAGCGACTGAGCCTTGCTGCCATACTGCAGGCGATACCATGAAGCGAGCATCGACAGAAGCAGGTGGTGAGGAAACAAAGGGTGCTGAATTAACAAAGGTACCGGCTCGATTGTAGGTAGGCATAGGGGTAGCGGCATAAGGAACACCTGGCTGCAAAAAGGTGCCTGCAGGTGCAGCTTGTGGCATCGGTGCTGGAACATAGTAAGCTGGTGGAGCGGGTATGAAGGTTGTCGGCGCAGCGTTGCTTGGCATCGTGGGGGGGGGAATCGTCGGCTGAGCAATCCCAGGCTGCGAATAGCCGGGTGTCATCGCTGGTCCAGAAGGCGGAGAACCTAAAGGAATGGATGATGGAGGTAATTGCTGGCCACCTTGGGGTAAGCCGGGTATCGAACCGGGTAAGGCACCGCCACCGGGCAATGTGCCACCGCTGATGACTGGGGGCGAGTTGAGAGTCGGGGGGAGGTTTGCATACGGGTCGTCTTGATAAAAATTCGCTACCCGAACAAAACTCTCAGGGGTACCTGCTGGGGTAAGTGCGCTCGCTGGCATCACAGTCCCAGTTTGTAGCACTGATGCTGCTACGGGTCGAAAGCCATCATCGTTCGTTGCAGAGCTTGAGAGGGCTCCGCGAAGTGTTGGGGGAGGCAATAGTGCAATGACACCCAGAGTGCTCGAAGGGAGAGTAAGTCCGGAGGCTTGAAGACGCTTGGCAGATTCCTTATCTAGGCTTGGAGCAAGCGATGCATCTGGGTCTTCGTTTCCTGAGAGTCTCGTGCTTGGTTTACGAGCAGAGTCAGATGATGCGATAGCAGCGCGTTTGCCGTAATCGCTCAATGGGTTGATTGGCCCTTGCGAGTCGACCAGATATCGAAGTTGTTCGCGAAGGGATTGAGCATCGCTCGAAGCGTTTGGATCCGTTCGAAGGCGAAACCTTGGGGGCTCGACCCCAGATCCTTCTTGAGCGCAGATCGGTTCGAAACAAAGCGACAAGATGCAACAAGCCCCAGCGAAGAATTTCGCCAGGTTGGAAGTTCTCGAACGTCGAGGATTCGATACGCAGATCTGCGGGGTCATTTTTGGATCACTTTACAGGTGGGTTGATTCGGACACCTACTGCTTTGAGCCGTTCAAACCAAGAAGACTTCGAAGCGTTTTGAACTAAGCTTTCATCGACATAGAGCCGAAGGAAAGGGGCGAAGCGTCGGTTCTCTTTGGAGTCCGCTTCGCAGGCGTCGGCCAAGGCGGTAAGGTCGACTTCGGGGTTTTCCTGCAGTATCAGCAAACTGACTTCACGCATGGACTTCGTGAAATCAATTCCTTTGACGTTACACCCTTTTAAATTGATCGTTTGAAGTCCCCGTAGTTCAGCGATACCGTTGAGGTCTTCAACAGGGCTTCCGGAAACGTCTAGAGCCCAAAGTTTTTTCAGACCGAATATAGGTTCAAGTTTCTTGATTTTGTTTGCGGCTGCATAGAGCGATTGGAGTTTGACCAAACCTCGGAGGGGCCCGATATCTTCGATACCGTTATTAGCGATGTGAAGGTATTGGATGGCAGTCAAACCCGTAAGAGGTTCGAGGGACTGGATCTTGTTCGATGCCAAATCGACCGATTGGAGCAATTTCAGTTCTCGGATGGGGGCAAGATCGGCGATCTCATTTTTTTCAAGATCGATTTTCATGAGTGCTTTGCAGTGCTGAAGACCTTCGAGGCTTTTGATTCCTTTTCCTTTTCCGACCACTTGGGAGATGTTTTTCACATCATCCATGGAAAGCGGTTCGGCGTTGTAGCGTTTTTCAAAGACTTCCTTTCGGACGGCAGCCTCGAGCGCTTTATCGGGGAAAAGATCTTGGGCATTGGCCTTGGCTAGGCCGCCAAATCCCAGCAAGAGGAGTCCTATCAGATAGGTCAGGGCAAGGGGTGGGAATGTAACCCTAGCATTGGGCTTGGAGCTCTTTGAGCTGTAGCTAAGCATCCGAGAAGTTTCCTGTTGATTCGAGGCGGGGTTAGGGCGGGGCGGTGTGGATTACTCCACTTTAGCCAAAAAGGGGATTGGTTTCCACTGCGGGCCCGCGGTTGGGTTACTTCTGGGACGCTCATTCTTTGCTTGATCTTTGCATAATCTTGGGGAGTGTCCCCAAGAGAGCTTCGCGGGGGACAGGCACGCGCAGCGATCGGCAAGAAATGCTAGCAAACCGCCACACATCGCCTTGTGTCTGTCCCCGGTTCTGGCCACACAAATAGCCAGCAAATCCCTAAGTTCAGCGGGGGACAGGCACGCGCATCGATCGGCAAGAAATGCCAGCAAACCGCCACACATCGACTGGTGTCTGTCCCCAGTTCTGGCCACACAAATAGCTAGCAAATCCCTAAGTTCAGCGGGGGACAGGCACGCGCAGCGATCGGCAAGAAATGCCAGCAAACCGCCAAATATCGACGGGTGTCTGTCCCCGGTTCTGGCCATACAAATAGCTAGCAAATCCCTAAGCTCAGCGGGGGACAGGCTCGCGCAACGATCGGCAAGAAACGCTAGCAAACCGCCACATATCGACTGGTGTCTGACCCCAGTTCTGGCCACACAGATAGCTATCAAATCCCTAAGCTCAGAGGGGGACAAGCATGCGCAAGAGAGCCTTAGATGCTCGCAACCCTAGGCGCAGCAACGTATTAAACTAACCGTTGATCATCCCCTTGGATGGTGTCTCAATTGGAGACATCCAGATTTAGCCCCAAGGCGACTACTTGCGCTTCTCAGTGTGGAGAGTCACTCGACGAAGCCTAGGCGAATATTTTTTGAGCTGCAATTTCTCAGCCCCGGGCTTGCGAAGTAGCACGTAGTTAATGTCACCGGTCTCTTGGCATACCAAGTAGGTGGTTTCTTTCTTTTTCTTGCTCTTGGCCATGGCTTTTCCAGACTTTGTTCGAAATATCGCGCCCGAAGGTATGGGACTTGCGTATTATGCAAATCGATTGCCCCTTTGGCTAGCTCAACTCGGGAAAATCTGGGTTTTGAACGGGTTTCGGAACCCAAAGACCGAAAAAACGTCTAAGGGTCCAGAACTTCTGGCAGGAAACGTCGATAGGAAAAGAGATGACAAAGATGAATCAAAAAGCTTCTCAAGACAGTCGAATCGGCAGTTTTCGTTCTTGGGTTTCCCAGGAAAAGCGCGGAAAACTGCTCGTTCGAAGGATTCTCGGGGAAAACATCCAAACCAGCCATCAACAAACTCGGCAAATCCGCTTCGAACCACTCGAACGCCGAGAACTCATGGCCAATGACTTCTACGAGGCTGCTTCACTGCAGTCACAATCTCTTTTGACTCAATTCTATGGCGCCTCAGCAGACGTGGTTTCCAAACCAACAATCGCTTCGACTCGCTCAGGCTTGGTCGCCGAAGGGGAAGCGACCGCGGCGGTCGACTTGGTTGCGTTTGCCAAAGCCCTGACGGCAGCCGGTGCAAAATTTTACGGTGCTGATTGGTGCACGATATGCACGGATCAGAAAAAGCTTTTCCAAGAAGGTAAAAACTATCTTCCGTTTGTTGAAGTCACCAACCCTGATCGAACAATCAACGCGACTGGGACGGCTGAGAACATCACTACCTTCCCGACCTGGAAGTTCGCCAACGGTCAAATTGCTCCAGGGCTTCAAACGATCGAGCAACTTTCAACGATCTCCGGCGTGGCTATTCCAACAGGTACCCAGCCGACATTCGTTGAGGTTCCTAATCAGACCGTCAGGTTTCGATCCCCTGTCCATGTACCGATCGACACATATGATCCAAACGGTGGGCCTTTAACTGTAACGGTCACAAGCAGCAATCCAAACGTGATCACCGCCGAGATGGTCAACAACCCTAAATCGGTGCGCATGGTCGTCAATGGCTATGGCGAAATGGTCTTTAGGTTGTTTCCTGATGAAGCTTCACGACCTGTCAATCAGTTCGAGCAACTCGTTAACTCCGGCTTCTACAATCAAACCGCCAATAGTGACATCATTTTTCATCGCGTCGTCGATGGCTTTATGATCCAAGCTGGCGATCCGACTGGAACCGGTAGCGGTGGATCGACCTTGAGCGATTTTGATGATCAGTTCAATTTGAACCTGCAGCACAATCGCTCGGGAGTATTGTCGTATGCCAAGGCGGGACCTGACACCAACGATTCTCAATTCTTCATCACCGAAGTCGCCACGCGGCATCTAGACTTCAAACACTCTATCTTTGGTCAGTTGATCGAAGGTGAAGCGGTTCGCGAAGGTATTTCTCGGACCAAGGTTACCAGTCAATCCTCCGGCGAAGTCAGCCGTCCAGTCAACGAAGTGGTGATTAAGTCGATGGAGATTTTCAATGACACCAAGAACGGATTGGTGCGATTGAAGTCGTTGGCTACCAGTGGGACTTCAAATATCACCGTGACGGTTACCAACAGCACGGGTCAATCGTTCTCTCGCACATTTACCGCAACGGCTGCTGCCGACACCTCTAACGGTGCACCGTTCCTCAATGATATCAACGTCCCCCCAATCGCCGCTGGCCAAACCGTAACGGTACAACTCGGTAGCCAAGATAAAGAAGGGGATGCAGTTGCCTATGATGCAACTCGTCAAGGTTCCGTCCCTTATCAGTTCAACATGAATAGCCAAACCGGACTTTTGTCGGTGACGGCTCCGACGAACTTCACTGGGCAATTCCAAGTTCGAGTCAGCGTGCGACCAGCCTCCACCTCCTCAGCCAGTAGCTCTGACGATGCGCAGGTCTTGACGTTTAATGTTCCAGCAACCGTTGCGGCTCCTACATCCGTCGACCTCGTGGCGGCAAGCGATACAGGAAGTAGCGACACAGACAACGTCACCAGTGCAGGTAATCTTCAATTCCTGATCTCCGGGACGACCTCCGGAGCCAACGTGCAGTTGAGAATCGGCAATCAAGTCATCGGTTCTGCAGTTGCATCAGGTGATACGACCACCATCACGACCAATCAGATCGCCCCGCTTGGAAGTGGTACCTATTCGATTGTTGCGGTCCAAACCGTCAGTGGAACGACCTCGGCAGCCTCTCCGGCTTTGTCGATCGTCTACGACAACGTTGCTCCATCGGCCATCGCCAACAATGCTCTTCCAACTCGCGCAAATGTCGGTACACCGCTGAACTTCGACCTGAATCACCCCGAAGAGGGCCAAGGACTCAGATACGTCTTGGACAACGCTCCGGCAGGCATGAGCATCGATCAGCTGACCGGTTTGATCTCCTGGACACCGACCTCAAACCAACTCGGCCCGCAAACGGCGATTCTCAAACTTCAGGATAAGGCAGGAAACATCTCCTCGCAAACCTTGGCAATCTCCGTTGCCGACACCGCAAAGATCGCCGTGGACATGTTCCTGCAAACGACTAGCGGTCAGCCTTTAACAACCATCGCAGCGGGACAAGAATTCCTCGTGAAACTCGTCGTCCAAGACCTGCGTACGGGCGGATCGGGAACCGGCGAAGGTGTTTTTACGGCCTACGTCGACCTGAATTACGATTCGTCCAAGGTCGAGCCTGTGGCGACAAACCCAATCACCTACGATCAACTCTTCCAAAATGGCAAATCCGGAGACTTGTCGGTCCCAGGATTGATCAATGAACTCGGTGCATTCTCATCGCTGACTGCCGGACCTGGTCGCGATCCACAGAACTTCGTCACCGTGCGAATGCGTGCCAAGGCGGGCGGAACTGCCAAATTCACGATGGATGAAGCAGACGAAGGCAATAAAGCATTCGGGCTTTTCTTAGATTCGGTGAACTCTGGCGTTCCAGCCAACCGTGTTCTTTTCGATTCGAAGTCTTTGAATGTCACCTCAAGCTTTACCGCCGTCGACGATAGCTTTAGTGTCAACGAAGACACGACGAACAATTCGATCGATGTGCTTGCCAACGACACCCTATCGAGTGGTTCGAATTCGGTGCTTAGTCTCGTCTCGGTCTCAACGCCCGACAAAGGCGGGACTGTTTCAATCGCCAGCGGTGAAAAGACGCTTGTCTATACTCCTGCTCCCAACTTCAACGGTGTTGAAAAATTCACGTATGTCGTCCGAGATCAATCGGGAGTTACCGGCACAGCAACCGTGACAATGAATGTCCAATCCGTCAATGATAATCCCGTAGCGGTCAACGATGTATTCGACACGGTCAAGTCCAATCAAACCGACGTGTTCTTGAACGTGCTGGGCAACGATACCAGCGGTCCTGATACCAGTGAGACACTCACCGTCACGTCCGTTGGAACTCCAAGCCAAGGAGGCACCGTGAAGATCGCTACCGGTGGTAATGGAGTTCTCTTTACGCCGAAAGCTAACTTTGTGGGTGCTGATACCTTTACTTACACGATCAGCGATGGCAAGGGTGGCTCGGCGACAGGCAATGTCACGGTCAACGTTCAAGTTGCAGTTCCAACACCGATAGTTACCGGCGAGTCGTTTACCGTTGTGGAAGACAGCGCCGAGACTGAGTTCGATGTGCTTGCCAATGACTTGCCCGCAGTCACAGGCGACACGCTCTCGATCGCTTCGGCCCAAGCAACCAATGGAACTGTCAACACCAACGCAGCAAAGACTCGTCTGCTGTATAAGCCAAACGCGAACTTTGTCGGCACCGATAGAGTCGTTTACACGGTAAGGAGTAGCAATGGTGGGACTGCCCAAGCCACAGCGACCATCACAGTGACCTCCGTCAATGACGCACCCAATGCAGTTGCCGACCAACTTACGGTAACTGCATCAGCCAACCAAAGCCTCAATGTATTGGCCAACGACACCAATGTGGATGCCAATGAAACATTGACTATATCGGCTGTTACTCAGCCCGAAGCCGGTAAGGGAACCGTGTCGATTGCTACCGACATGAAATCCTTGCTTTATTCGGCACCTTCAGCGAGTTTCACAGGTGAAGTCAATTTCACCTACACGATCAGCGATGGGAATGGTTTATCATCGACTGCAAACGTTAAGCTCAACGTGGTGAATTTCACCCCGAGAGCAGTCGGAGTTACGACCAATACGTCAGTCCAAGGGGTTCGGATCGATGCTCAGCAGATCGAAGGTGCAGGAGTCAATGGTACTCCTATTGATTTGACTCCGCAGCAATCTGGTTCGTTGGTCAAAGTGCCTGACGTTGGACCAGGAACGTATAAGTTTTCAGTTCCAGCACTACCGTTCTTCACTCCCGCTCAGACCGCTGCAAACGTCGTTTCAGCCCCCAGCGACGGGGATTCGCTCAGCACACCCTTGAACGTAGGTTCTCGGGATCCGAAATTCATGGACGTACGAGACTTTACCTCCAAGGCGCTGCGCAAAGGAATCACGCTAGCTGTCCAGCCTAACCAACAAGCTCTTTGGCATGATGGTGTCAAAGACTGGCGCAGCTATTCAAACATACAGGTAACGCTCAACCAAGCAGCTACGCAACTGACGATCAATGCTATCGATCCGACCAATAAAGCGGTGACAACCACTTTGGCTACAAGCGATCCGCGAGTTCGACTGCGAGCCAAAGAGGGTGCAAACCACTTGTTCCGAATCCAGGCAGCTCCAAGCGAACTGAATTTTACTCCAGTTCCACCACCTAGCTCGAGCACAGCGACTAGTGGTGGCGAAGGGGAGGGCGGTAGCACAAGTCGAATGGCTGCACCTCCTGTGGTGATCGATAAAGCCCTTGGCCAGTTATCGCGAGAGTTCTAATCGATCGCAACCACGACTCTAAACCCAAGATCGTCGACCCGATTGCTAGGAAAACTTCCTAGCCTTTCGGCTGATCGACAATCCCGCGGTTGGAAGTGAAATCCTCCACCTCGAACAACTCGGTCGGTTCCTTTTTGTGGACCGACCGGGTCGATCGCCTGACCCTTGGGGTACTCGCCGTACCAATCGGCGCACCATTCCCACACGTTGCCGTGCATATCGTGGAGTCCCCAAGCATTCGGCTTCTTTTGACCCACAGCATGTGTCCGACAGTGGTTGCCTTTGAGCACTTTCAAGTACTCATCCAAATCCTCTTTGGTCTCTTTCCAAACTCGATTGCTATCGAGTGACTTATCTCCAGAGTTGTCAGCAAACCACGCGAACTGACCAAGTTCGTTGGTCGCTGAGTCGAAACCAAATGGGCCTTTTTGGCCTGCTCGACAAGCGTATTCCCATTGGGCTTCGGTCGGAAGTCGGTAAACCCGATTGCTTTGTTTTTCGTCTGGCATCAGGCTCAGTCGTCTGCAAAACTCGACGGCATCCTCCCAGGATACTTGTTCGACGGGCATGTTTGCAGAACGTTCTGGATCTTGGGCATCTTTGAAGCTGCTGGGGTTGATCCCCATAACTTTTTGATACTGACCTTGAGTCACCTCGGTGACGCCCATGTAAAAGGATTTCGAAAGGGTTGCCTGGTATTGCCTTTCATCATCATCGGCTTGCGGTTCACTGTTCGCCGATCCCATCGTGAATTCTCCACTTGGGATCAGTACGAGTTTCATTCCAACGCTGTTATCGATCTGTTTGGGCGTCTGGGCCGTTGCAATTGACGCGCAACAAAACAGGAGTGATGCCCAGAAGATGTAAGTTCGCATGGTTGGTTCCTGATGCTTTTTGGAGTGACTGAAACGCTTGGATCATCTAATATACTCACTCCTTTGACAATGTTGTTCAATATTGTCCAACAAGGGTCATGGGGACTCGATCCAAGCCTCATTGAACTGGGCGTACTTCATGCTTTTTCCGCCTTGGACAAAGTAACTATAGATCGCATGGATTCGACCATCGCGTCCCTGGATGATCGCAGGATAGTGAAACGACCCCTCTTTTTCTTTTTCGAGATATTTAGGGGCTGACCAACTGTCGCCTTCATCGCGCGAGAGAGATACGGCCAACTGATTACGGCCTTTGGGAGTATCGTTGTAAATCAGTACCCAATTGCCATTGGAGAGTTTGATAGCATCCAGACCGGATCCAGGATTGACAAGCTCAAGGCTTGAAACGTCTGACCAGCTTTCGCCTTGGTCGCTTGAGGTTGCATTGCGAATCTTTCCAGTGAAGCCATTTTCCCGCATGTATGCAACGAGACTTCCATCTTTCTTCTGTAAGACTGCCGGTTGAATGTTCCCAAAACCCATCAGCGGTTTGCTTGCTCGCCAAGTCTGACCGCCATCATCGCTGATGGCCATTAAAGAGAAGGAATAGGTGTCGGAGTAAAGTGGAAGCAGAATTCGTCCTGAGTCGAGGACTGTGGGTTTGCAGCGAGTTTGCCAACCGAGTCGTTGGTAGAGCTTATCCGAAAGACGTCCCTTTACTTCGATGACTTCTTTTTCTAGGTTTTCAGGAAGTGGTTTGGGAATCGTTTCGAGCAAAGCGTCGAGCTTCCTTAGCGCCTGACTACTAAAGTCCTCGGGTTTGAGCCACAGGCTCTCTTTGCGATCCCACTTGGGAGACCCTGTACCGGTTGGTTGCATGGAAACGAGTTGCTGGGTGACGCAGGACTCCCATGTATTAGCGAGCACCAGTGGCCAAAACAAATGCAAGTGGCCTTTTGAGTCGACCATCATCGCCGTATTTCCATCAGGAAAACCAGGGGTATCGGTCATCAAAAAATCATCACTCCAGGTCTTGGATCCTTTGGTCAATCGAGCGCCATAGATTGCGACATCGTCCGCTTTGCGTTCGCCTGAACCTCGGTACCATGAGGCAAGCATTGAGCCATCAGCAAGTTCGACAATGCTTGGTGCATGATTATGTTCGGCTCGCAAAGGAAAGACCAATTCGGTCTTGCAATAGGAATCTTGGGCCTTGACCCAATGGAGTCCTAGCAGAAGAAAAAACGCGATGGACAGAGGGGTTGAACGGGTCATAAGTGTTTTAGTAACTCCTGGCGAACATGGTCGTCATTCCAAACTTCAAGCGGCGAGTAGTTTGGATGACGGCCATCGGTAATGTAAGGATCGTTGTGTTTGGTGTTGTAGCAACAGATCAAAGACCAACGGGGTTCATGGCTAAGATTCTTGCTAGAGCAATGTAACAAATTCCCGTGAAAGAAAAGAGCATCGCCGGGTTCCATTTCGCAGTAGACCAAGTCATGGCGTTGGATCGCTTGCGCAACACGTGAGCAATCAGCTCCCTTTTGATCTCCTGTCGCAAAATGTTCAATGCGCCCGATATGATGCGAGCCACTCAAAATCTGCAAGCAACCGTTGGCTTGCGTGGCGCGATCCACAGCGATCAGACAGCTTGCCATATCCGGGTACAAGCAACCGTTGTTGTACCAGTATCCATAGTCTTGGTGCCATTCCCAAGCTCCTCCCACAAGTGGCTCTTTGAGCATCATCTTGTGGTGGTAATGGTAGACTTCGTCCCCCAGCAATTTCTCCATGGTCCTTGCAACACGATGCGAGCGAACGACCGCCGTGTAGGGCGAGCAATCGTCTAGATCATTTCGAACGGCGAGTTTGCTCTCCCCACCGGTTGCATCTTTTCGTACGTAGGCTTCTTGAGCAAGTTGGGAATCTCTCCTAGCAAACTTGAGCAATGCTTGCATTTCATCGGTGGCAAATAATTGCCTGGCAATATAGAAGCCGAATCGCTGGAATTCCTCGATGGCCACCTTCAAGTCCAGAGTGTTGGTCATTGCTATGGGTTCGAAAAGGAATTTTGGAGCGCGGATGCTTGGAGTTGCTTTGGTGTTTCCGCGATATTCTAGATTATTCGATGAAATTTAGTCACTAGGAATCGGTCTTGGATTCCAACGAGCATTTTCTGTACTTTTAGGGGGTATGGCAAGCAACGTTTTCCCACTTGAGTTCCTCAGGAGCGGATTTATATGGGTCGAGATCCAAACCACAATCCACTGAATCGTCGGCAGATATTGGCCTCGATGGGCTGTTTGGGGATTGCGCACTGTTGCGGTTGCCGATCGACACCTATGACGGGTCGTCCTCAGTTGGTATTCATTCCCAAGTCGATGGAAATGTCGCTTGGAGAGCAGAGTTACGCAGATGTTCTTTCCAAATCGACACCTTCACAAAATCAGGCATGGATCGATGCGGTGCATCGGACCGGCCAGAGGATCGCGGCGGTGGCTAATGCACCAGGGTTTCAGTGGGAGTTTCGACTCTTGGCTAGCCCTACGCAAAATGCTTTCTGTTTGCCCGGTGGCAAGGTGGCTATTTATGAGGGGATCGTTCCGCTTTGCGAGAACGAAGCTGGATTGGCTGTGGTTATGAGTCATGAGATTGCTCATGCATTGGCTCGTCACGGTGCTGAGCGGATGAGTCAGCAAGCTGGGGTACAAGGGGCATGAGCGGTTCTTGGCTGGGCGATGAGTGAAACGACTCCGCTGACGCGTGACCTAGCGATGCGAGCCTTTGGCACTGGGACTGAGTATGGGATTCTGCTTCCCTACAGTCGGCATCATGAGAGCGAAGCCGACGCGATAGGTATCGATTTGATGGCCAAAGCGGGTTACGATCCGTCCGAGGCTCCGCTGTTTTGGGGCCGATTTGGGAATGCTAAAACGAATGGTCAATCACCGCCGGAATGGGCATCGACACATCCGAGCGATCAGCGCCGAGCGGCAGATCTTGCAGAGAAACTTCCGCGTGCACTCGATTTGTATCAATCCGCCGCGAGTCGATACGGTCGGGGAGAAAGGCTGGTCTGATCTTGTGCCGAGCAATTAGGGAACTTGCAAGAGACCTCGGATATAGTCCTTGAATTGCAGGATATCCTCTGGGGGATCTGGGCCGATGAGGATCGGATTTTGATCGATTGCATTGACCAACCCGTGGCTACCTCCGACAAGGCTCGGATCGAGCGGTATTACATCCATTTTCATTCGGAGCCCGAGTTTCTTTTGTGCGAGACGAAACATGGCTCGATACTTCGAGGTCATAAAAAGTTCGCAAGGATCGTACCCGGGCTTGCGATGAATATCGACGGTTCTTGCAAAGTCTGGTGCAAGTTTATCATCATTCCAATAGTAATAAGTAAACCAAGAGTCGCTCTGGGCTAGGGCGATCCAGTCTCCGCTACGCGGGTGTTCGAGCCGGAGTTCCTCGGGATGAACGACGGATTGGATTCCAGGCTGTTTTATAAGTATTTCTCGGACCTCATGCAAAGCGCCCGGATCATTGACATACACATGGGCGACTTGATGGTCTGCCACGGCAAAGGCACGGCAATCGCCTGGGATAAGCATCTCGCCAAAGGGGCCTTGTCGAACCGTGAGCATGCCGGCTTGTCTGAGGATTCGGTTGATGGATACGGGTCTGGAGACGGGGACTAAACCGTACTCCGAGACGATGATTGGAATCGCTCCGATGTCCTGAGCGGCATCGATGACCATCGAAGCGCAGCGATCTACTTCTGCGACTCGCTCAAGGTTGGGCTTGGTAAACCGTTGGAAGTCGTAGTCAAGGTGAGGGAGGTAGCACAGAGTCAGTTGTGGTTTTTTCTCGCGAAGGACTTTAGCCGTCGCTTGTGCGATCCAGTCACTTGCAGGCAGTCCTGCATTGGGCCCCCAGAATGAGAAGAAAGGAAATGGCCCTAGATGTTTGACCAATTGGCAGTCCGTGTCATCGATAATATCGAAAACTTTCGAACCATCGCATCCGTAATGAGGTTTCGGAGTTGCGCTATAGTTCACGTGCGAGTGTTGGTTGAACCACCAAAACATCTTTGCCGTGTCGATGCCCTGGTAGAGGAGTTCGCCCGATATGAGATGGTTGGATTGTTGCCAAAAGCGAACTTCGGAGTAGCTTCGATCATACCAACCGTTTCCGACGATACCATGCTCATTGGGCATCTTGCCGGTCAGCATGGTGGCTTGCACCGTGCAGGTTACGGCAGGTATCGGCGGTCGGAAGCTCCGGCATGGCCCGAGTTGGCTAATGCAAGGTGCATAGGGTAGTAATTCGCCGACGAGTCCGACGACATTGATGATACAAACGCGTTTCAAGGTTCGATTCCAGCGAGTTGTTGATTGAATGATTCGATCGCAGGATCGCTCGGAGCGGCACGCACAAGCTGTCTTAAAAATCCTCTGGCTTTCTCAGGCTGCTTTTTCTCGATAAGCAAAGTGAGGATTCGCTTGAGCAATGGGACGTTGTTACGATCTAGTCCGAGGATAATCGTAAGGTTCTCGATTTCCAAGTCCGCATTTCCGGTCTCTCGAGCGACATCGGCCATCCAACTTGCTTTACGCATTCCTGTCCACTTGGTTTTCGAGCTTGCTTGAATCAACCTATCCCCAAGAAGGCCGTGTGTTATTGGGAAATCTTTTTCCTTGAAGGTTTCGTTATAGAGCTTGCGCAGTATTTGGGCGTCCTCGGGGAATGTCTCTATGGGGATCTGACCATCGGTGTAAGTTTTCGTCATGATCTCGGCGATTGGAATCGATTCGACCAGACTAGATCGGATCGCTTTTTGCCATAGGTTGAGTTTCTCTTGATCGCTCAGCACGGAATAAAATAGCAAAGAGCTTGTCGTTAGGTTTGCAGGTCTGTGGGCCGACGTTGAAGCGAGCACTGGAACCAGAGGCTTGAGTTTCTCAGGAGAACACTGCATCGCAGTTGAGATTCTTCCCCAGACCAATCGCCAATCCAAGGGTGAATGCAGTTGCCCTCGTGTATACCAGTAGTTGGCTTTTGTGAATGCATCTAGAGTGGCTTTCCCACCGAGGGAATCGAGGATGAATGATCGGTCGTTTTCATTTGCTAGGTCCAAGGCGATGCGCAGCACTACGGGCCGAGTTTGATTCCATGCAAGTTCGCTCGATGCTACCAAGGGACGTTGCTCCCAACGTTGCTTGCGAGTATCGTAGACGATGCCCTCTGCGAGCAATCGCAGGAGTGTTGGGCTCTGGTAGACCCGATCGATTCTGTCTGCCGAGTACGCATTCGAGCAGGACTCGATCCATTGATCGACAAGAGAATTTGCTGATTTGGGGGGCCCATCGGTTTGAAATTGTTTTTCCATACGTTCCGAAAGTGCAAGTACCGAGACGGAACCTTGATTCAACAAAAGAAAAAACAAGCTTAGTGCCGCAAAGATCAACCCTGAAACCCGTGCAAAACGGTGTGGTCGCGACGCAGTTTCATCCGGAGTTTGATGATGGATACGCTTATAAGCGAGTTTCGATTCAACCCATCCGCCTTGGATCGCCCCAAGAAACAAAGCGCTAGGTACATAAACGCCTGGTAAGATCCATGCAAAATCGATGCAGGCATGAAGTGTTTGGCTTGCAAGAAAAAATGCGCCTGCGACTTGAAGAGCAAGGTAGTCGCGAAATCGAGGGGAGTGAAAGATCGTCGTTAAGCAATACACGCTAACGACCAGTCCAATGATCGTTGCAATCATGCCTAAAAATCCAAGCGTGACAAGAATCTCGGCAAAGAGGCTCTCCGCATGATAGTACCAACCTCTCGATGATGGATCTTGGAAGGGTAAAGCAGCGACATGAAAAGTACCATGACCGGAGCCCAACCAGCGGTAATTCATCGCGGCTCTGGCTGCAACCCCCCAGATGTAGAGCCGACCTGAGTCTTTCTCCGTTTCAATGTCTATGCTCTCAATACTCTCCATCCGACTCGCTGCCGTCTGATCGATCTGCAAACCCACCATAGCGATCACACTGCAAAGCATTGCAATAAAACAAGCAAAAAGGATCGCGGCTGGTTTCCTACCGGGCCAAGCGATCGCGATGGCAACAAAGACTGCAAGTATTCCGCTGACAAAAGCGCCCCGACAAAGACTCATCGCCATACAGAATGCAAGTAGAAGGACACAAAGTCCTGAGACGATCGTGCGAGCATCCAGCTTCTCGATCGCAGTCTTTAGCCCATACTGAAACTTGGCGTTCCATGGCCATTGACGCATGTCTCTTGAGAGCATTTGGCGAGAAACTGAGCTGAATATTTTTTCGATGTTCCAGAGGGCAAGTCCGATCGCTGCGGCCAAGGTGATGTTGAGAAAAGCACCCGCAGAATTCTTTGAGACAAAGACCGAAAACGACGATCCATAATTTAGCCCTAAATGATTCGGCTTGGATCGCAGAAATGCACCTACAAGTCCGTACCCCCCAAGTAGAATTCCTAAAACGGTGATCCAAAGCAGCAACGAGGGATACGTCTTACGATGCCCCCAAACACAACTTGCTGCCCACACGAGTAACCCACAAACGAACAGACTGCTCGAGGCTCCTTGCGTTGTTATTGGCTCAACGCTCATCGCAAGTCTTCGATGCTGGGGCTCGATCCCATCAAGATCACAAGTAACTAGCGATTCCGAGGTGCGACTTAGGCCAAGTGCCCATCGCTGTGTCTCTAGAGATGGGAATATCGATGGCCCTGGGGATTCTAAATCCCATGCACGGATGCTCTGGATTTCCGCGAAAAGACCAAGGGATAGCAAAATCCATGCTATCAGTGGTGGATGCCTTTTTTGGAACTCGTTGTCCTTGCCCGCGATGCAAGCCAGTGCCAGTAAAGTCGCAAGGGCACTAACCGTGAAAAATAGGATGTATTGGAAAGACCAATTGACTCCGCCATAGAGCCAGGGAGTGACCAAAAGGATACACACCAGTACCCACCGAACCACTTTGGTTAGGACATCTTCATTTCGGCTTGGCACCAAGCCTCCATGTTTTTTTTCGCGATTGGTTTTTTCCACTTCTCCCCAAAACCCCTTCTTTCTTCTGTTTCCATCGTCATGTGTGGCGGATGGATCAATCCAAAAGGCCGACATCGGTAATGCTACTATTGGAATAGGCCAAAAAAGCCTAATTCGAAGCACTACCCCGATAATCATTAAATTCTAAACGGACCCAGACGCGATAAATCGACAGGTGGATTGTCGGTATTCATCATCGGGTCGGATTTGGCTTGCTAGCATTCCGACCAACTATATACGCAAAAAAGGGGAATCGTCGATGTTCCAAAAACGACGAGTAGGCAGCAAAGCCTTCGTGATAGTCGCTCTGCTGGGAGTGGGAGTTCTGTCGAGCACGGGATGCACCGCGGTAACTGGACTTAGCAACATGTTCAAGTTCAATAATGACTTGAATGAGTACATTATGAACAGCCGCGCATATTCAATGTCCGGTAAGGCATGGCATGCTCGCAAGCATTGCTTTGTCGATCAGAAGTATTTGAAGGACTTTCAGCGTGGTTTTCGCGCTGGGTATATGCAAGTAGCCGACAGCGGTAGCGGTTGCACACCAGCATTCCCACCGGTGGAATATTGGAATTGGTGTTACCAATCGGCCGAGGGACAAGCTCGCGTGGCCGCTTGGTTCGCTGGTTTCCCACACGGAGCACAAGCGGCAGAAGAGGAAGGGGTTGGTATGTGGAACCAACTCCAAACTTCTTCTTCCATCCAAAAACAGTACGTCGAGCACAATTTGATGCCGAGTCAGTACAACGGGCAGTATCCAGTACCCCAATTCGATCGTAATCGATCCTTACTAGGGCCTGGTGTACAAGGCGACATGCCGATGGGCTTTGTTGAATCCGAAGTCGTTGCGCCTCAGGTCGCACCGCTACCAAACCTTGCTCCAGGCGTTGCTCCTCAAGTGATTCCGAACCCGGTTGTACCCAAGCCACTGGTGCCTAGTCCGATTGGTCAGCCTTAGTTCTGAGAATCGTTCGGCAAATTATTTAGGTAAGTAGTCCTAAACATGAAGTACAAGCAAATGAAAATCGAAAACAGCTTTACGAAGCGATGGACCAATTGGATGCGACGAGCAAGTACACTGGGGCTAGTTGTTTTAGGTGTGCTCAGCACGGGTTGTTCAAGCCTTACGCAGCCGATCTCCGGGATACCGGCTCGGAGAGTCCCTCCGCAGTTCTTGGCGCAGAGCAAGAATAATCTTGTGCCGTTAGATCCAGCACGTCTTGCACAAGAACCACCACGTGATTATCTGCTCGATGATGGCGATATCCTCGGTGTATACATCGAGGGGATTTTGCCGTTTGTCCCGCCAGATCGTCCACCTGAGCCCCCTCCTGTGAACTTTCCCGAAGCGACAAGTCAACTTGATCCGTCCTTGGGTTTCCCAATCGCGGTGATCAACGACGGGACGATCCAACTACCGAATCTAGAGCCTATCAAGGTTCGGGGTTTGACAGTCGACCAAACACGCGATTTGATTCGCAAGTATTACCTCGATTCGGAAATCCTTCGCGAGTCGAGCCGCTTGCAGCCAATCGTCACCTTGATGAAGGAACGAACCTACAACGTAATCGTTATCAGACAAGACCTCAGTGGCGGTGGCGGAGATGGTGGAGGAGCTGGGTTCACTCGTGGAACCGATTACAGTGCCTCGGGTAAAATGTTAAAACTCAAAGCCTACCAGAACGACGTTTTGAACGCCCTGATGGAGTCTGGCGGTTTGCCCGGTGTTAACGCCAAGAACGAAGTGAAGATTCTTCGCGCATCGAAGGCTGACCAACGTCGACGTGATGAATTCGTTCAGCAGTTCTACCAACAATACTACTGCAATCCCGACCCTTGTGGATGCCCTCCACCGCTCCCGGAAGATCCCTCGATCCTAAAAATTCCGTTGCGATTGCCTCCAGGGGTAATCCCGCAATTTGGGATCGAAGACATGGTTCTCGAAGATGGTGATATTGTCTACATTGAATCCAGGGATGCGGATGTCTTCTACACCGGCGGAATGTTAGGTGGTGGCGAACATAGGATTCCACGAGACTACGATTTGGATGTAGTGACAGCCATGGCCCTTTCGGGTGGATCCATCGGCGGAAACCGTAATGGTAGAGGTGGCGGTGGCGGTGGCGGTGGTATGGGAGGCCTTGGGGGAATGCTGGGCCAAGTTCCTCCCGGTATGCTCTACGTGCTGAGAAAAACTCCATGCAACGGACAAATCACGATCGCCGTGGATCTTGCACGAGCGAACCTCGATCCTCGTGAAAGAATTCTAGTTCAACCCGGCGATATCTTGATCCTTCGCTACAAGCCAGGTGAGGAAATCCTCAACTTTGGTCTAGGTACCTTCTTTACCTTCGGCCTTCAATACGCGTTGCGTGAATTGTAGGAATTCGCAAAGCGAAAAAATCAAGAAGGCAGCCTGCACCGAGGCTGCCTTCTTTCGTTTTTAGATATCTATCACGAAACGCCTATCTTTGAACAAGCAGCCTTGCGCGTTGCATGATCGTCAAGCACTCGCGACGGTAGGGATCCGAAGCTGTGCTATCCATGGCCCTTGCGAGCATCTTGTCCCAGTCCATGCCGGGAGCAAGTTGGCTTTGACGCATAAGCAACCCAAACTCGGCAACGCTAACGGCCCAGTCGAAATCGCTTTGCTCTCCCTCGTAAGCAATCTGGCTTGCTACCTCCCCTAGAACGAACTCTTGTTTGGTGCTTTGGCTCGATTCGGGTTGCTTGGATCGTATCTTGAGCAACAACCAATCCTTCGAGGCAGCATCCTCTGCCGCTAGGCTGGGCTCTTGCTTTTGCGCCTTTGAAAATCGCAACTCGTCGATCGCACCGGGAATACTGTCTTGCTGCCCGACTGGCACGATCTCGTAGAGGGCCGTCACTCGATGGCCTGCTCCGATCTCGCCTGCATCCTTCTTGTCGTTGTTGAAATCGGCAGCCGCCAATCTTCGATTCTCATAGCCTATCAGACGGTAAGAATGAACTTTCGCAGGATTGAATTCAATCTGAATCTTGACATCCTTGGCAACCGTCATCAGCGTTCCGGAAAGCTGCTCGGTCATCACCCGACGCGCCTCGGTTTCGCTATCGACCATTGCATAAGTCCCGTTCCCTTTGTCGGAGATCTGCTCCATCATCGAATCGTTGTAGTTGCCGATGCCATACCCCAGGCAAGTCAGGAAGATATTGCTCTTAGCCTGCTCTTGCATCATCGATACCAAAGCATCGGTCCCCGTGACCCCCACGTTGAAATCACCGTCGGTGCACAAGATCACACGGTTGACACCACCAGGGACGAAATTCTCCTTGGCGATCTTATAAGCAAGCTCAATCCCCGAACCTCCGTTGGTCGAACCACCCGATTGGAGTTCATTGATCGATCCGAGGATCTGATCCTTTTGCACTCCGCTGGTGCTAGGTAATACACATCCGGAAGCACCTGCGTAAACCACAATCGCCACCCGATCTTGCTCTCGCAACTGGGCTGTAAGTAGTCCCAGTGTTCGCTTGACCAAAGGAAGCTTGTTCGCATCGGCCATCGATCCCGATACATCGATCAAAAACACAAGGTTCGATTTAGGCCTTTCCTCATTAGCCACCTTCTTGGCTTGGATCGCCACCCGAACAAGCTTGTGTTTGGCGTTCCAAGGGCAATCGCCCATCTTCATGTGAGCAGCAAACGGTTCGTCTCCGGCTGGACCAGGATACTGGTAGTCAAAGTAGTTGAGCCATTCTTCGATGCGGATCGAAGAAGCCGGCGGTACGACGTTGTTCTCCAAGACATACTGACGCAACTTCGAATACGATGCGGTATCGACATCGATCGAGAAAGTCGAAAGCGGGTCTTTGGCGACACTTGAAAAGGGCGTCTCGGGAATCGCGTCGAACCGATCTCCGCTGGCTCGAGCCTGTCCCTCTTGCCAGTTGCGACGACTCGGCACGTTCTCAGCGAGCTCTTTGGGGAATTCACCCGATGATGAATCTCGCTTGAGTCCATCGACACCTTTGCTCTCGCTGAAGTCCCAAGCAAGTAGGTTCGGAGAGGAGCTTACAGCTGGCAAGCTGCCACCGCTTGGCCGTCCTGGCCCACCCAAGCCTTGACCACCACCGCCGCCGAGGCCGCCCCTGCCCCTAGCTTCACTTGATAGTGCCGTACCGAATCGATCCGCTGGAGCACCACCAGGACCACTTTTTTTCAAAGGTTCTTCGATTTCTCTCTCAAAGCCCAGTTCGTTTTTCTGAAGAGATTTATCCACTGGACTCAAAGCCAAGGAATCAACTTGCTCATTCAATTTCTCCCATCTCCCCAGGTTGCTAGGACTAACCATTGAAGATTTTTCTTCATCGGAGTATCCCTCCATGGCCTGTTCGGTCGGTGGCACGAACCATACGTTGTCGGTTGGGGCGGAAACCATATTTTTGTGATTCCCCGGCAGTCTTACCCAGAATGCAGCGCCCGCCAAAGCGGCAGCAAGTCCCGTGGTAATGATCCCAGAGACGACCGCAACTAGGAATCTCTTCCTGCGAACCTTCTTGCTTAAAACACTTTCCTGCTGCCTGACGGTTTGCGACATGGTCGTTGCCGTTGACGCAGAAGCAATCGCTTCTTTGATCCTGCCGGTGCGTACCGAGTCAAGTTGTAAGTGAACCGGTAGGCTCGCAAGTTCCATCTCTACCCGCGATGCAGTCTGTCGAATCGCGTCAATCTCTTGCTTGGCCTCGGGATGGTTTGTCAACCACGCGTCGACACGCATGCAAGATTCCTCGTCGAGTTCGCCGAGTGCATAAGCGGTCAAATACCAGGCTTCGATGGGGCCAGAGTTGCCGTGGGGTTCGTACTTGTTTCTATCTGACATGTTGGTCTCTTTGTCTTTTTTGGATTGAGTTTTTTAGTGAATCGAATGCATCGCAAACCAAGTGCTTTGCGATTTCAATTGCGGGATTTCATCGTCGAGCGTAAGCGACCGAGGGCCTGATGCAGTAGTACTCCTACATGCGAGACACTCAAATCCATCACCTCGGAAATTTGCTTGTAGGAAAGCCCCTGGCCTAAGCGCAGTAGCACAGCCTCTTTTTCTAACGCAGGGAGACTACCGATACACTCCTGGAGTGTTGCCTTCTGTTCTCGATCAACGATCGCTTCATGCGGGTCCGCCTCACGTGACGCCATCGCGGTCGTAGCCAATTCATGGGATTGCTTTGCCATACGCGACTCCTGTCGATGGATATCCATCGCTATGTTCCGACATGTTTTGAACAACCAAGCGTCGACATAGGACTCGACTTGAGCCCGCGAGGCTTTGCACAATCGAAGGAACGCCTCCTGCACGCAGTCTTGCGAGCGATCCGCATCACCCCCTGTAATCCGTTGGCAATAGACAAGTAGCGGTCGTTCCAGACGATCAAATACCGACTGCAACCATTGGGAATCTTCGCTGCTGGAGTGTTCCTCTGACGCCACAATAGAACGATCACCTGTTATTCATTGGGGCAATTACAAGGCCCACTGCCTCGTGCCGACACCCGGTTAACGTAGAGCCACTTGTTTTCTTAGTTGAATTCTGGAATTTTCTTAAAGTCCAGCGCCCTTGGGCGTTTCGCTCTCTGAGACTACCATACAAGAATCGTTCGATCCGGCCTATAACCATCCTTCTTGACCTTAGAAATCCCAACATGAACACTCAATCTCCTCAGGTCGCTATTGTAACCGGCGGCGCCACAGGTATAGGACTTGGAATCGCAGAAGCCCTGGCCAAAGCCGGCCTTCGAGTGGCGATCGGCTCAAGGCGCAATGACGTCGTCGAACAAGCCGCCAATCAACTCCGAGCTACCGGCAATTCTGAGGTCATCGGTCTGCCTTTGGATGTGACGGACCGAACCAGCGTCGAGGATTTCGTCGACCAAGTTCGCAAGCGATGGGATCGAATCGATATTCTAGTCAATGCCGCAGGGGTCAACATCAAAAACCGCACGATTGGTCAGATGCAACCCGAGCAATGGGATGACGTCATGGCGATCAATGCCACCGGTGCTTACAACATGATCTATGCCACACTTCCTGAAATGCGAATTCGCCACAGCGGAACGATCATCAACATATCGAGTGTCACTGGAAAACGAGCCCTGGCACTCGGGGGTGTGGCCTATGCGGCCAGCAAGTTTGCGATGACCGCTCTTGGAACCTGCGTGGCTAACGAAGTCGGTGCTGAAGGAGTTCGAGTCACCAATATCTATCCCGGCGAAGTCGACACACCGATCCTCGATCAGCGCCCAGTACCTGTCTCCGAGGAACAGCGCCAGTTGATCTTGCGTCCAAGCGACGTCGGCCAAGTCGTCGCATCGATCATCGCATTGCCCCCCAGAGTTCATATTCCCGAGCTAGTGATCAAGCCGGTTCATCAAGGCTACGTCTAATCGAGACCTCGTGATCTACTACCCGCGAAAATATCGAAATAGCCCACACTATGCTGTATTTTGGTAAACTAAACAGCACTGAGTTGTCTTTTCAACGGCACCAAATTCCCTCCTGCGTTTTTCTCTAGCGATCGATCTTTTATGAAGCCTTTCAATGTCCTCGCGTGTCTTGCGCTTTTACTGATTTGCCACGGTGGATCGACCGAGGCTCAAGTCCAATCCGATCGAGGCACAGTGCATTCATTCCATCGCCAATCGCTCACCAAGACCTACTTCAGCGAAGGGGCCGGAGTCGGTGATCTCAATGCAGACGGCAAACCTGATGTCGTCTATGGACCTTACTGGTTCGAAGGCCCAGAGTTCAAAGTCTCACACGAGATATACACTCCAAAACCCCAACCGATGAACGCATATGCCGATCACTTTTTCGCCTGGGTTCATGACTTCAATAGCGATGGATTCAACGATGTGCTCACAGTAGGCTTCCCGGGCACACCTGCTTATGTGTACGAGAACCCCGGCAAAGATGTGGCCAGTGCGGGACACTGGACCAAGCATCAGGTATTCGATTGGGTATCCAACGAGTCCCCTGCATTCACCGATATCACTGGTGATGGCAAGCCTGAATTGGTCTGCACACGGGCCGGTATGTTTGGATACGCAGAACCGTCGGATAAGAATTTTGATGCTTGGAAATTCACTCGGATCTCCGAAGTTGTCGCCCACGAAAGGTTCGGGCACGCTCTTGGCGTAGGAGATGTCGATGGCGATGGAAAACTCGATGTCATCGCCAACAACGGTTGGTTCAAAAACCCAGGTTCCAATGACCAGGCTCTTTGGGAGTTTGAGGCTGTACCGTTTTGTCCCGGCGGGGCTGACATGTTCGCCTACGATGTCAATGCCGATGGACTCAACGATGTGATCACCAGCCTCGATGCACACGGGTATGGATTGGTCTGGTGGGAACAGCAAAAGTCCCCTACCGGTCAGCGCGAATTCAAGCGTCATTTGATCATGGGGAGCAAGCCCTCGGAGAACCCTTACGGAATCCATATCTCGGAGCTTCACTCGGTCAAGATGGCAGATATCAATGGCGATGGACTGCAAGACATCATCACTGGTAAAACCTATTGGTCTCACCACCGACAAAGCTCGGAGTGGGATGCAGGGCCAGTTGTCTATTGGTTTGAACTCAAACGTTCGGACAAAGGCATCGAGTGGATTCCGCACCTGGCTGACGATGCCTCTGGGATCGGACGCCAGATTGTCATTGCCGACGTCGATTCGAACCAATCGCCGGATATCGTCGTCGGAGGGATGCTCGGTTGCCATGTATTGCGACATGAACAAAAGGAGTTGTCTGGGATTGCATACCAAGCAGCCCAGCCCAAGCCCAGAGGAGAGCTTAAGGAGGATCTCTCAGGCATTGATGCTGCAGCCCATATGACGGTGCCCGAAGGCTTCCATGTTCAGCTTGCAGCTGGCGAGCCCCAAGTCCACCAACCAGTAGCGATGGCCTTGGACCACCGAGGACGCCTGTGGGTTGCTGAAGCTTACACCTACCCCAAACGAGCCCCAGAGGGCCAAGGGATCGATAAGATCATCATCTTGGAAGATACCAACCAAGACGGAGTGTTCGATAATCGCAAACAATTCATCGAAGGGCTCAATCTCGTCAGCGGTCTAGAAGTCGGCTTTGGTGGTGTGTGGGTTGGAGCAGCACCCTACTTGCTCTTTATTCCCGATGCAGATGGAGATGATGTGCCAGATGCCAAGCCTCAGGTTTTGCTCGATGGTTTTGGTTACCAAGACACCCACGAAACTCTCAACGCATTCAATTGGGGACCCGATGGCTGGCTATACGGTTGCCACGGGGTCTTTACTCACAGCAAGGTCGGTAAGCCCGGAACTCCAGATGATCAAAGGGTTCCCATGAATGCTGCTGTCTGGCGATACCATCCAACACAGCACACCTTTGAGGTCTTTGCTTGGGGAACGAGCAATCCCTGGGGGGTGGATTTCAATGATCATGGACAGGCCTTCATCACCGCTTGTGTGATTCCGCATTTGTACCATGTGATCCAGGGGGCCCATTATCAGCGGCAAGCCGGCGAGCATTTCAATCGCTATGTTTATTCGGATATCAAAACCATCGCTGATCACTTGCATTACGCAGGCAACATCGGTGACCATGCATGGTGGGGGCATGAACCAGGCATCCAAGACGACACATCCGATGCCGGTGGTGGTCACGCCCATTGCGGTGGGATGATCTACCTTGGCGATAATTGGCCAGATCGGTATCGCAATCATATTTTCTTCAACAACATTCACGGCAATCGAGTCAACATGGATCGGTTGTTTCGGGACGGAAGTGGTTATGTCGGCAAGCATGGCGATGACTTGCTGCTCTCGAACGACCGTTGGTTCCGTGGAATCAATTTACGAACAGGTCCAGACGGTTCGGTCTACCTGATCGATTGGTACGATCGAAACGCCTGCCACCGCGTCAACCCAGAGATCTGGGATCGCACCAATGGACGCGTCTACAACATCGCTTACGGAGTTCCCGATCGAAAAGCAGTCGATTTGTCCAAGCTCTCAGACGATCAGTTGGCGAAATTCGCTTGGCATAAAAACGATTGGTATGTACGAGTCTCCCGAAGGTTGCTTCAAGAGCGGTTTGTCGCTGGGAAGCTTGATCGTAATGCGATTGCCGACCAAGTGCAGCAACTCATCGCTAGCCAAGATGAAACCCGAGTTCTCAGAGGCCTGTGGCTGGCTCATGCAACCGGACTGCTCGACGATCAAAAGCTCGAATCGATCTTGGAGCATCCGTCGCCCTATGCGGTGGCTTGGTCCATCCAATTGCTTTGCGAAGACAAGAAAGTGAATTCCGCGATTCTCGCTCGATTCTCTCAATTAGCTTCAAGCAACAAAATAGATCCACTGGTGCGACTTTATCTTGCTTCGGCGATCAACCGCCTAGAACTCGATCAGCGTTGGGAGATTGCCCAAGGTCTCGTTAGCCATGAAGGGGACAACAAGGACAAAAATATTCCTTTGGTAACTTGGTACGGAATCGAGCCATTGGTGACCAAGGATCCCAAGAGGGCTTTGGAGTTGGCGGCAGAGAGCCGGTTGGGCTTGGTCAGTCAATACATCGTTCGTCGCGCCGCCTCCGATTCCCAAGGCCTGGAAGCCCTGATCGCCCAAATGACCCAGTGGCCGGCACCAAAGCAAAAGGAAACGCTCGAGCAAGTCCTCCAATCGATGGAGGGGCGAGTCAACGTGCAGCAGCCTCAGAATTGGAAGGAGGCTTACGAACAACTCTCGAAGGCCCAGGAACCTGAGATTAGGGATTTGGCGCTTCGAGCCGCCGTCGCCTTTGGCGATCAACGAGCCTTTCCGCAGTTGCGTGAACGGTTGGTCGATAAAGATCGCCCCATTGCCGAGCGACTCGGTGCCTTGGATATCTTAGTCAAAGGCCGGGATAAGGAGCTAGCTCCAAGTCTCTATGCGATTCTCGATACGCAAGAATTGCAGTCCCCCGCGATTCGAGCATTATCGGCGGTGGCCGATTCACAAACCGCAGACAAACTTCTTGGCCTCTATCCTCAATTGACCAAGAATGCCCGCGAGGATGCGGTCGCAACTCTAGTCTCTCGCGCCCCGTTTGCTCAGAAACTTCTCGACGCAGTCGAATCCGGGAAAATCGCAAGATCGGACGTGCATGCCTTCCATGTCCGCCAAATGGTCAGTCTCAATGATAATCCGCTTGTCGAGCGAATCAACAAATCCTGGGGTAAGGTGGGAACGTCCTCGGAGGAGCAGAATCAAGCGATCGAGAAATACAAATCCCAGTTGACTAAGAAGGAACTGGCCAAGGCGGATCTTAGCCAAGGACGCCTGCATTTCAACAAACACTGCATGGCCTGCCATCAACTCTTTGGTGCGGGTGAAAAAGTAGGCCCGGATCTTACCGGTTCCAATCGAGCCGATTTGAATTACATCCTGGAGAATCTCGTCGCCCCCAATGCAGTGGTAGGCAAGGATTACCAAATGACTTTGTTGCAATTCGATGACGGACGAGTCCTGTCGGGTTTGATTACCAAAGAAACCGATAGCGCGGTGACTCTCAAGACCATCAATGATTTGGTCGTTGTTGCCAAGGATGAAATCGATCAGCGAAAACTCTCGGAACTATCGCTGATGCCTAACGGGCTCCTCGAACAGATGCAGCTAGAAGAAATCAGAGATCTGGTCGGGTATTTGGCCAGCCCAGCACAGGTCCCCCTTCGAGGCCCTAGGCCCGATTTTGATTCCAAAGGAAATGTGCCTGGAGCCATCGAAGGTGAATCGATGAAGGTTCTGCAGAAGAGTCGCGGGAATGCTCAAGGGCAAGACATGCGAGGTTTTGCCAAAGACCGTTGGTCTTCAAACGACCAGCTTTGGTGGACCGGTGGCCAACCCAAGGATACCTTGAGCTTGGAGTTCGAAGTCTCGAAGGATGGCATGTACCAACCACAGATCGTGCTGACCAAGGCCAGGGATTATGCCATCGTTCAATTGATGATCGACGATGTTCCCCTAGGTGATCCCATCGATGCGTACAACACTCCCGATGTGATCACCACGGGTCTATTGAAGTTACCAACAAAGAGCTTGACCCAAGGGAAACATGTTCTGAAGGTGCAGATTATCGGCAAGCATCCCGATGCGGTTCCCGGTTACATGGTTGGCATCGACTTTATGAGACTGATGCCGACGGAAAATTAAACCGGTTCTTCGGGAATTATTCTCAGTGAAACTCCATGGGCCACCACCCGGCTTCACGCCGGTGGGGCCATGACTTGCGGCTACAAAAGGAGGGAATCTAACTACCTCCGTGCCACCCACAAAAACACCTGAATAACCATTAAATCAATACAGGCTTTTGCAGTTTGCGACGGACCGGAACCCACTGGCCCACATGCATCATCGTGTGGGATACGAGGATGACTGCCAAGGATCCAATCGTCGGGAACTTTCCACGCCAATATTCAGGACTTGGTTTTTCTAGGTCTTGGTCGCTGAGCCGATCGATGGCGGCCAAGATTGCAGAGTCCAGTTTGGCAAATAGTTCTTCGTACTGAACCTTGGTAAGAAAATCCTTAGGATCGTCACTTGCTGCTGTGGCCTTGGAATGCATGGCATCAAAGCCTTCGGGCAGACTCGGTGCTGAACCAGGGAGAATCGAATTAAGAATGCTGGTGTTGGAACTGATCAGGTGTCCAAGCTGCCAAGCGATGTGATTGCAACCTGGGCCAGGGCGCACCATGAGTTCTTCGTCAGTAAGGTCGCTGATGTAACTGGAGTAAACCATTTGTGTGGTTTTGAGCGATGCTTTTAAGACGTCTTGGGCTCTCATACAATCACCTGTATCTCTATGGAATTGTGAAACTAGATAAGATACGCAATCTCATCGTTGCGTGATTCTAACCTCAACTCTTGCCTTTGAAAAACCTGCTTCTAGGATTGCAAAGCAGCCGCTCTGTTTTGAAAAATTGACCGAGCATCCTGTCAAATGCTCGCATTAAACTGGATCGTTTATTGCAAATACTTAGGTCAAAATTCAAAAAACGGTATGTTTAGGAATCTTATGTCCAGGATGGAACGTTAGTTGCTTAAGGTGCCAATACAATCCACGGAGGTAAGAAAAATGTTATTGCTGATGACCTGTTATGCACTGATGTACTTGATCAAAGGCCACTTGAAAGGCATTGCCAGGATTGTCGCCTTTTGCATGGGAGTTCAATTTGGGGCATCTGCGCTGGGCCAGGTGGCCTTCGACGTGAATGCTTCCGCACCGGCACGATCCCTCTACGCGCACTCGGCTTTTGCCAGAACACCCAACTCACGACTCGTTTCGCTGGAACTCGATGTCTCGACACTTTTTCAGCCCGGTGCAGAGCAATCGGTCAAAGAAGTGATGATTCAAGCCGCCTGTCGGCGGGATGATGTGGTGGTCGTCGACTACTGGCCGAGAACCGAATTGCAGTCGGACATCGAGGGTTCCATGCAAGTTCTTCAAGAGCGGGATCAGTCACGCGATGCGAATCTCCAAGGCATTGGTGGTTATCCTGGTATCGGTAGTGTTTCGGGGGCTTGGAACCAATCCGATTACCAAACGCAAAGCGTTCAGTTTATTCAACGGCCGGCCAAAGAACTGACGATCGCCGCCGGGACAACCAACCGTCAGCGGGGTGTTTATTTTAAGATTCGCCCGAACAGTCAAACGACCATCGAAGGATCGAGGAAACTCGGTCTATTGCTAAGCGTTCCGGAGAACTGGAGAGCGGATTTGATGGATGTGACGATCCAAGCCGCCGGACTTGAACCGCCTCATCATCGCAAGGAGGCCGTTGTCGCTCGCCAATCCTTCGTCGTTGCTCTCTACCAAGAAAACGATGCGGTGGCCAGCGCCGCCGTTGCCGAGTATGTCAAGCAGCAAGCCAACTTGATCCGTTGCGTGAAACAATTTTCAAAGACCATCGAGCAAAGAAGTTTCCCAACCCCTTTGCATAAGATCGGCGCCAAGCTCGATCTTTATGAACCCGAGATTCCCGACAACTGGCTCGATACGATTGTGTACAAATCAGGTACGTTTCATCACACCCGTCTATCAGCACTGCCGGTCGATGTTCGAGTCGCGATTATGAATTTCCAAGATCAAAAGTTTCGCATCGAATCTCTCTCTGGTGTTGCCTTCAAAACCACGGGCAAGCCGTCCATGCCTCAGAGTTCCTCGCCGCGAGAAGCTCAGACCTACACGCTTGGTTACCGAGGCGTTGCCAACGGATCGAACCGTTAAAGGATGAGAGTTTTGCTCAGTTCGCCTGCGGTCTCCTTGACGAATCGAGGAACCGCATAGCCCGATAGTTCATTTCGAAGTCCAGCGACGATCGATTCCCCGAGACTCTCGTCGCACTCGAAGTGGGCGGCACCTGCGACTCGATCAAGCTGATGCAAGTAGTAGGGGATCACGCCCGAATCGGCGAGTCTCTTACAAAGATCCCTTTGGGCTTCAAGCGTGTCGTTGACTCCACGCAGCAAAACAGACTGATTCAGCAGTATCACCGAAGATCGTCTTAGTTTCGCACAAGCCTGCGTCAAGGATCGATCGATCTCGTTGGCATGGTTCACATGCAAGACCATATAGATCGGCTTTGGTGAATCAGAGCCCACATACGCTTCAAGTCGCTCGATGAAATCCGCGTCGATTCGATTTGGGATCATGACTGGAAAACGGGTGTGGATGCGAATGCGTGAGACATGCTCGATGCTCGATATTCTGCTGATCAAACCAAAGAGCTTGGCATTTCCAAGCGACAGTGGATCTCCGCCCGACAAGATGACTTCCTCAATGCGAGGATTCGCTTGAAGGGTTGCGAGCGAGTCCTCCCACTGCGAAAGGCTTGTCGGAGATTCCTCGTAAGGATAATGTCGTCGAAAGCAGTACCTGCAGTGAACGGCACAAAGTCCTGTGGCGATCAATAGAGCTCTGGATGTGTATTTGTGAAGAACCCCTGCGGAGCGAACGGACAAGCCATCTCCTACTGGATCGCATCCAAATCCTGGAACCTGTTGGTTCTCTTGGGCCAGGGGCAAGATCTGCATCAGGAGCGGATCCTGCGGGTTGGATGGCTCGATCCTTTGAATGTATTCGCGTGGCACCAAGAGCGGAAAACTCGGATTTAGATCCAACTCGGGCAATTGCTCGCGAGTCAAAGACACTAGCTCTAAGAGTTCCTCGACCGAGCGGACGGCTCGCCTGAGAGACTCTTGCCAACTTGCCGCGATCGACTCGATCTGCCGATCAGATTCCATCGGCCTGATCCGCTTGCGTGGGACTCGGGGAATACTCATTGATCACAAATAGGACCCCTGCGATGCAAAAGGGGACCAGATAATAGATGATTCGAAACATGATCACCGCTGCAATGATCGAAGCGGTCCTGTCGGTACCTGAGCCCTCCAAGAACGCTAAGAGAATCCCTTCGAGCAGTCCGTATCCACCCGGCACGTGTGTCAGTACCGCAGCGATCTGTGCCGTCAAGTAAGCGATCAAGACTGTCGAAAAATTGATCTTGTCAGGACCTACGATATCCGGCGGAAGCAATACATACAGGGTCGTCGTGGCGAGTAAAAAATCCAAAGCCGATACCACAAGCTGCATCGCCGAAAGTTTGAATGGAGGAAGCGAAATCGACATCCCCTTAACGCGAATCGGGTTTCGAATCAGTAAACAAGCACCCAGATAAGCAAACACACACCCCAAAAAGATATACCCGAACATTTGATGGCTCAGTTGGATGTCTCCAAAGAGCTTTGACTCGATCTTGAAGTGCTCCTCGACCGACGGCGGCAAATGGATCGGCAAAGCAATAAAAGCGATGCCAGAGAGCAGAAACAGGCCGAGCCAAAATGTAACCGATAGGATCGAAACCAATCCAATGACTTCAAGGGTGCTAAATCCCCACTTCGAATACATCCGATAGCGGGCCAAGTTACCCCCAAAGAGCCAACCAAGTACATTGCCAGATGCGTAACCGACAATCGCGCCTGCCATCATCTTTCGGAACGATAGCCGTTTCCGCATGAAATGAATCGCGATCCAGTCATAGCCTGTGAGGATCAAATAGTTAATGGCCGTCAGAATCAACGCACCGACAACATGGATCAAAGGAAGGCTCTCAAACCCCTGCTTCACCTCTTCCCAAGTAACCCCTTTTAGCTTCTTGGAAACAAACCACATGGCCACCAACATCACCATGATGACTGCGGTGAATTTGAAGGCATCCCCGATCCGACCTAGGATCGAACCCGCAGCAAAGCCTTCGTTTGGATCCACATACGGTGTGTATGGGGATTCGGCGTTCGAGTCTGGATCTGATTGCTCGGGGAAGGCCATGGACACTCAAGAAAAAAGGTTCATCTCTCTGAACCTGCTAGTATACCTACCGAAACGACTCACGCCGAGTCTTACTGACGCTTTCGGTGCAAGTAACCCAACGGCTTAAATGGGGGATCTAGGCAAGTTTTCGCAGAGAAATAGGAAATCTCGGCTTTTCCTACGCAGCAGTCCGATACCGATTGTATCGATCCAACTCTACTCCCCCTAGGGGGACTCTCTACGTGAGGCTGCCATGCGCAAAATTCACTCGTTTCTCTGTTGTTTTGCACTTTTGAGCGTCCTTTCTGCAAACGCCTTGCCATCGCTCGCTCAATCCCGTAGCGACATCGTCGTGCCGGGAACAGGAGTGCAACTCAACCAAGTCGGCGATGACTTTGAAGACGAAACGTGGGACTTTATCCCAAATAACCCTAAGAGCACCGAAGACATCGACGAGAACCAACGCCAGCCGATGGGCAAATCGACCAATGGCCGATGGTACGAAGGGGCCAAGCGTGGTCATCCAGATATCGTCAAAAGGGTGCCGACCCCACCGGGTGGACTTCCCGGCAGCCAAGGCTCGATGCTGATGAAATCCCTCTACACAGGGATCCCGAATCGTCCCAGCCACAAAATGCACCAAGATGATTTCATCTGCAATGTGCAGTATAGGCTTGGAGGTACACTGAAAGTTTCCCAATCGCCCAACGTAACAACACGTGTGTTCATCCCACCCTTGGATGAATGGGAAAACAGAAACGGTCCCCACTTTGCCTTCCGCGCCGCAGTCGAGACGACCGTCATGGAAAACAAGACCAAGTTTCTCTTCTCCAGCAAATCGCAAAAGGACGAAGTTTACTGGCCTGGCTTGTTCATCCTAAGGGGTACCAAACAAGTCGAAGGCAAGAACGTTCCTTATGCGTACTTTCGAGTCCGCGCTGATCGCAACGGTGGAGATTTTCTAGGTCCTGAAATTCCCGTCACAGGTTGGTGGACCCTAGGACTTTCTTTCACCCCAGACGGTCTTGTTCATTACTTCGCAAGACCGGGTGTCGAAGAGTTGCGCCGCGAAGACTACATCGCAACCTCAATGCCCTATGGGTACCGATGCGAAGAACTCCGATCGTTCTTCTACAACGTGGTCAACGGGGATAACGGTCGGGACTGGACCACCGACTGGATCGTCGATGATCCCAAGCTCTACATCATCCAAAACACGCGAATGGCAAAGAAGTAGAACATGCTACTTCTTGTAGGATTCCTCGAAGAGTTTTTGCTGAGCAGCCACTCCGCTGAGTTCTCCTTGGGTTTGTTGTAGCTTTGCCATAATCGCATCGAGCGCCTGTTGATGCGGTGCCATCTCCTTGGCCAAGTTGTTCTTAGCCTCTTGAGTTGCAGCCATCATCGCTTGCAGTTCTGCCAGTTGCTTTTCTAGCTGAGCAATCGCGGCTTGGGTTTGATCCATCTTGGTCTTAACGGCAATCAAGTTGTTTTGGACTGGCTGGGCTTCAGCATTGACTTGAGCAATCGCGGTTTCCAAGGCGGTCTTTTTCGCTGCGTACTCATTGGCTAATCCGTTGAAACGAGCCAATTCCTGTTCCATCGCTGCGATCTCGGCAGCAAGTCCGTTGGCTGATGCATTTGCACCATCGGCCTTGGCCTGCGCTGCAGCCTGCTTGTCTGTGGCCACTTTGAGTTCAGCAACCAACTCTTCGAGTCGTTTGTCAGCAGCAGCCTTGGTTTTGTTCAGTTCAGCAAGCTTGTTCATCGCATCGGCGTACTCTTTGCTCTTGGCTGCATTTGCTGCGGTCAAGTCAACGACTTCCTTATCGAACTGAGCCTTTTGTGCATTTAGGGCGTTGAGTTCGTTGGTCGCCTGGGTGAGAGCTGCGGCTTTGGCTTCGACGACCTTGCCTGCCTCTGCGATCTGATTATCCAAAGCTGCAGGGTCGGGTACTTGGCCTTCTTTTTGCTTTTGCAAAGCGGCTAATGCATCGTCGGCCTGTTTCTTTTCGGCTGTAAATTGGTTGACTTGTGCGGTCTTTGCTACGATCGCTTCAGCTACCTTGGCCACCTCTGCCTGTTTAGCTGGTATCTGAACGGCATACATATCGACTGTCGCTTTAAGCTGATTCGATGCGTTGGTCGTTTCGGTGATTTGCGCAACGTAAGTTGCAATCAGATTTTGGTGGTCGGTATTGGCTTTTTGAACGACTGCGGTTTGAGCCGCTTGCTGTGTAAGCTCAGCAACCGCAGCTTGTGCTGCAGCCGCCAATTGGACGTGGCGATCCTTGTTTGCAGCGATTGACATCTCAAGAGTTACCGGATTTGCCGCAAGCCTCTTTTCATCCTTCGGATCGGCCCTTAGCCATACTCGAACATTGCCTTGCCAATCTCCTGATACAACGTGTTGCGAGTCGACCGTAATGGCAACTTCCTCTCCCGCCTCTTCGAGTGCAGGCATCTCACCTGCAGCATTGCCCGCTGCATCCCAGACCTTAACCTTGCGATCCTTGCCAGTCGAAACCATCACGCCATCGTTGGCAATGGCTATCGCAGCAGCCCCGCCTGGATGGGCATCCCAAGACTTCAGTAGCTTGCTCTCGTTCATGTCCCACATCTTGAGCGTACCATCAAGCGAAGCGCTAACGACGGCACCTGAATCGGGTCTCCAAGCCAAAGAACGTATCTCATTCTTATGACCTTGTAGATCGGCGTACATTTTACCGGTAGCCGATTCCCAAATCACCAACCCAGCAGCTCGATCGGCTGTTGCCAAGAGCAAACCATCAGGACTAAATCGAACCGCATAAATCCAGTCGGTATGTTTCTTTTGCTCCCACTTGCGCTCACCCGTGAGCGTATCGTAGACGCGAACCATCTTTTGAGGACCAGCCACGGCGATCAATCGATTGTCATCACTGATATCGGCGGCCATAACGATGTCGAGTTCATCGCCTACCTTCGCGATCCGATTTCCAGTCGTCAAATCGCACAAGACTGCATAGCCATCGACACTATGGCGACCACCACCGATCAAAATCAGCTTGCCATCGCGTGAGAACGTAATCGATTGTGGTTCACCTTCGGGGAAGGGCAAAATACCCATCAACTGCCCGGTAACGGAGTGATACAAACTAACTTGGCGTTGCCCTCCGACGGCGATCAAGGGAGACCAGGGTGCTGCGCCAAGTGCGGAGATCGACGATGCTTTAGCAGTGTACAGAGGAGTCTGTTTTAGAACCGAGGCAGGCATCGGCGGTGGGCCCTCTGGACGTCCTGCTGCAGCCACGCTAATGGCCGCCGCATTTGCCATCGGCTTGCGAATCGCCGAACCGCTGTTCTCCGGCATCCCCTGTTCGACCCAAGTCTTCAGAAGGTCGATCTTGGCTTGCGCGATCTTGTCCTGCATCGGAGGCATCGTCGGTTGCTCTTTATGTGCAGTAAGCGCATAAAGGCGCGATGCGTCTAAGTCTCCGGCGACCAAGACCTCACCACTACTGCCACCGGCCATGGTCGCTTGATAGCTTTCGAGGGACAAACCACCTTTTTTGGCGTTGTTGTTGTGGCACGAAGAGCAGTGCTCGCGGAAGATCGGCTTGATATGATCATCGTAAGTGATCTTCGCTGCGTCTTGAGCATGCACGCCCATAACAAAAGAACTTGCAAGTGCTCCTGCCAGTATGGGAGCCAATGCACTCGAATAGACAGATCGATGGTTGCGCATCGGAGGGTCTTGATTTGGTTAGTGTCAATTAGTGATTGAAAATGAACTCGCGGCTGTTGAGAACCGCCCAAAAGACGTCGTGAAGCCCCTGGTCCGGGTTGGCCGACTCGCTGATGAGTTGCATGAGTCTTGCCCGCTCGGATTCAGTCGGCTTCCTCGACAAACACCGCAAATAAATGCGATCGATAATTGCTTCAGGTGCTAGGCCATCTTTCTTCCAGCTTTGGATCAACTGACCTTGATTAATCTTGCCGCTGATCGTTCCACCATTAATCAAGTGAAGGGCTTGGGACAACGATGGGTCTGTGGTCGCCTCATCGGCACACACGGTTGTCCTAGCGCTTCGTCCAAAGGTGCTCAAGAAATAATTGCTCGTCGCTCCATCGGCGATCTGGACGGCGCGGGCACCTAGCGGCAAACCTCGGAACTTGTCCTTGGTGGTTGTCACTTGCGAGATGCAGTCTAGCATGTTCTCGGCAGGGATACGACGAACCGTAGCATGCGAGTAGTTTCGCAAATCGTCTTCGTTGCCAGCAACCGGAACGGTGGTTCTTTGATAAGTCTGCGAATTGCAAATGTCGCGTACGAGTTGCTTAATGTCGTATTTGTATTCGATCAGCTTTGCCGCAAGTGCGTCGAGCAACTCCGGATTGCTAGCAGGGTTGCTTGCGCGGAAATCATCCACTGGGTTAACGATCCCCACTCCTGTAAAGTGAGCCCAGATTCGATTCGCAACACTCTTAGCAAAGAAAGGGTTTTCGTTGCTGGTCATCCACTCGGCCAAGACCATTCGGCGATCCTTGCCATCGGTGGTTGCAGGCCCGCCCCCCAAAAACTTCGGCTTAACTACCGCTCCTCCAACCGGGTGATTGACTTCGCCACCCCCACCGTTGAATACCAAAATCTGGCGATAGTCTTCACTTTGCTTGCGTCCAACTTGAGAGAAGAAAGCAGCAAAGCCGTAGTAGTCGTCCATGGTCCATCGGTCGAAGGGATGGTTGTGGCACTGGGCACATTGGGTTCGAATCCCCATGAAGACCTGAGCTACGTTCTCAGACATCTTCAAGCGATCTTGTTCGACTTGATAAAAGTTTGTCGCAGGGTTTTGGAATGTACCCCCAGTGGCTGTTAGCAATTCGCGAACAATCTTATCGAGCGGAGTGTTCGATGCGATCTGATTGATCAGCCAGTTGTAGTAAAGGTAAGCGGCCTTGTAGGAGACTTGATTGTTGCTTTTGATCATCAACAGATCGGCCCATTTCATGGCCCAGATCTCGCTGAATTCCTTGCGACCCAAAAGGGTTTCGATCAAAGCCGCACGCTTGTTGGGATCCGTGCTCGCAAGAAAGTTGGTCGTTTCTTCTTCAGTCGGCAAGAGTCCTGTAACGTCTACCGTAACGCGGCGAATGAACTCATCGTCGCTGCACAGACCACTGGCAGGCAGACGCAACTTCAACAACTTGGCATCCACAAGCGCATCGATGTAGTTGCCTTGGCTGGGTTTGAACTCGTATTGCATTCCCGCTGGCAACGCCAAGACCTGAGTACCGACGGTATGGGTATCAAAACGGGCCATGACAAACGCCTCGCCTCGTACACCGCTGGTGACCGTTCCGACCGGATCGACCGCACCGGTTCGTTCATTGTTGGTAGTAAACCCTGCCAAATCCCAGACGTCGCGCTGGGTGCCATCGGCATACGTCGCCACGGCGACCAATCGTTGCTTGGCTCCTTCTCCCTCGAGGACCATCTGTGTTGGGTACAAGTCGACTTTGGTGACCGCCGGTGGTCGTGCCGCATCGGGTGGCGCTCCGGCTTGGAGCCAAGCAAGAAGCGTTTGGTAATGCTTGCTACCGGGTTCGATCTTCTTGCCGCCTGAGTGCTGGACACTGCCGGTTGCCTTTAGCAACAAAAGACTTTGATCAGGAACCGCTAGATTGATCCGGCGGATTCCGATCTCGCGCGTGATTCTTTGGTAATCGCCGATTGGATCGAATCCAAAGAGGCTCAGCCGAAAGCCATCCTTGCCTCGTGCAGCACCATGGCATGATCCGGTATTGCATCCAACCTTGGTGAAAATCGGCATCACATCCCGCTCAAAACCCACGACCCTAGGTGTCTGGCTTTGAGTGATCTCCAAGGTGGATCGAGCCTCCATCCCATTGAAGCTTCCAACGAGTTGTGTTGCTCCGTCAGCCAAGGGATAGATGACCAAATTTTCAAGCTTGGCAACTGCAGGATTCTCCAGCTTCCACTGAATTTGATCCGACACATCGACGGTAATTCCATCGGCCCGGGTCGCTACGGCGCTGATGTGCTGCGAGTCATTGGATGCACTGATCTTGATCGCAGGTGGATAGACGACAAGCGATTTGAACGCAACCGGTGCTGCGGCAGGTGCTGCCGGTGCAGGCGCCGGCGTCGGTGGTGCCTCTGGTGCTGGGTCTTGGGCTAACACCCCAAAAGATCCAGCGACCGGCATAGCGAAAGCCAGAGCACCTGCCAGGAGGCTTGTTCTTGTAGATCTAAAAATTCGCATGATTATATATTCGGTGATCAGAGTATGGCGGCTAATTAGGGCTTTGTGCCTTTTTGCTGACGTAGTTGTTCGAGTCGGCTCAGTGGTTTTTCAGTGGGAGCAGCCGGTGGGGGTGTGGGCATCGGGGCGGCTGCGGCTGCCGGGGCAGGCGGAGGTGCCACAGGCACATCGATTTGAACCTCGGCGTTTCCATTGGTCTGAGAGATCAAACCCTTGTCGTTGGTGACGGTGCCGCGAGCAACAATCGTTTTGTAATTCCCGGCACGGGTCTCGGGTGGGATGGTGAGCGGGAAGACCAGTTGCTTGGCATCAGCGGCGAATGTTAGCTTTGGAGTCGCACAACTCGTTCCGGGTGGCAGGCCCAAGATCTCCACTTCGACGGCCCCCTCGGCAGGACGCTTGAGCTCAACGCCAACAACTACATCCGCAGGCTTGCCCTGTTCGGCCATCGTCTTGGTGAACTTGAATTGGAACAGTGCATCTTGGACATCCAACTCGACAAACTCCGAGGCGATCGTCACAGGCCCAAATCCGCTGTCGGTGCTGGCGAGTACCAAAATCGGTGATTTGCGAATCGCCGCTTGGTTGTTGGCCGTGATGCTCATTTGAATCGTTGACTGATCTCCAGGAATGGTCACCGGGGAAGCTCCAATCCCTGGAGGTGCAGTGAGCAATCTCAAATTGATCGGTTTGTCAAAACCTGGATTTCTCTTGGCGTTGATCGTCAAGTTCATCGAGCCGTTGCGAACGATCGGAACCTGTGGCTGCACGATCTCAATATCATACGGAACGGCATCGACAATGTTGACGGCCAAGCGATCGTGCCACATTCCCCAAACATCGACATTGTTTTGACCGCGAATCAACTGCGTTCTCTGATTGAGGAATCCGGTGAGTGTTCGCTCCGGAGATATAGTCAAGCTTGCGGACAAATCGACAAGCTTCGAGGCGTTGGCGGCATCAGGTGCGGCCCTAAAGATCATTTGTATCAAGCTTTGATCGGCGGCAACTAGTCCATCGGAATGGGTCGCACCGGCAGGAAGATCCGGAACACTAATGCGTCCCTCACCACCTACATTCTTGCGGACCAAGTTGGCTTCAATGGCCATCCTTGCACCCTTTGGTACGTTGACGACCTGGGAAATGTAACGTTCTTGCTCGTTGACGGTCGTTTGCACTTCGGCATCCGCCGGAGCCACTTCAACGCGATAGACAAAGTGCTTGCCACCACGTCCCAAGTGATCCGACACGCAAACAGCATATTTTCCGTCTTCGGGAACTTTGAAACTCAAGTAACTATCCGGGCCACCTTGATCGTCGTTGGATGCCAGTCCACCCCCACCAACTTTGAAGATTTGCAACACTGGATCGACTTGAGATCGCAGGGGAGTCCGAGCATGGACATGGATATCGAGTTGCTGGTCTTTCTTGGCTTCGAAAACCCAATAGTCTCGATCCTGTTCGGATTCCAATACTCCATTGAAAGCAACCGGCACAGGGTGTGACGTGGGTATCGCATTGTAGTCGGAGTTCGGCTCGGTTTCTAAAACATTCGGAAGCGAGTTGACGCGAAGCATGTTTGGGGAAGGGGCGATGAGGCCAGCTTGCTGGGACCACACGCCTGCGGATTTGGTTCGAGCATCGGCGGGGATGTCAAAGGTCTCTTGCCATGAGTTCCCGAGCAGATCGATGCAGGTGGCTGTCAATGGTTGACCTGCGGGACCTCCGGATGGCAAGATGGCCACTGGGCGAGGGAACCCTCCGACGTGCAAGCGATACTTGCATTGGTCGTTGCCACCGAAACTGCTTTCGCGGACTTCGATGATGTAACGACCCTTGGCCGGAGCGACCATCGAACACAAGCAGTCTTGTTGCAGGAAAACCGAGTCGTCACTGGCGGTGATTTCGAACCGGTTCGCATCGTAGATGGCTACGTAAGGATCGAAGAAGTTGTTAAGGTAAGCGTGCCGCAGTCCTTCGAGTTCTACGTTGAGACGCTGCCCGGCTTCCAATTCAACCGAGTAGTAATCGACGTCTTCATTGAGAACCACGCCATCGATTGTCGAGTTAAAAGCGATCTCTTGAGCCTTTGCGAATTCACTGTTAGGCTCGACTTCAGCGACGCTTGGCAACGCTGACACACCAAATAGACGCATGTTGCTCGTTCCGGTCGCGGTGATAACTCGAAACGGATGCAATTGAGGTTTAGCATCGGCTGCGGCCGTGATGGTGACCTTGATATTGTTATCATCAACCTTGGTGATGTTGCTTGCGGTCAAACCTGGAGTGTAAAAAAGTAGCTCCCGGGCATCGCCCAAGCGAGCCCCTGAAATCTGCACTTCAACGGCTTGCCCCCTCTGCACGCCGATGACCGACAGGGCATTGGCTTCGGGCTGGGAAGCGTGCAAACTCGGGGGACCCAAACTTGCTATCGCAGACACACCCAAGGCGCTAACGAGGGCTAGCTTGCGGCTTGCCCTGAGCATTGCAGGCGCACCGATGGACATCGACCAAATCATCATCACGACCTCGTCGCTTTTTGTTGAGAACCAAAGCAATAAAAGGGGGACTGCCGAAACCCTTAGGCAATCAAATCGGTGACCACCTTGCCACCATCGCAGATCTCGATCGGACGATCGCCAGGAGCCATGAGCTCTTTGTCGGCGACGATACCCATCAAGTGATACATGGTGGTAGCTAAGTCTTCTGGAGAGACCGCATCGAATTCGGGCTCGGTTGCCGTTGCATCCGAGGAACCGTAGATCAACCCACCCTTGATACCACCACCGGCGAGCATGACACTAAACACCTTGGGCCAGTGGTCTCGACCACCATCGTTGTTGATCTTAGGGGTACGACCGAACTCACTGCTGACCATCACCAATGTTTTGCTCAGAAGCCCGCGAGCTTCGAGGTCTTCGATGAGGGTCGCAAGGGCTTGATCAAGCGGTGGCATATCGCGTCGCATGCTTGCAGCGATCTGACCGTGCATATCCCAACCACCGTAAGTGACCGTGACCATCCGCGAACCGGCTTCGACCAGCCGTCGAGCCATGAGCAAGCGTTGACCTGCTGCGTTGCGTCCATACTTGTCTCTCAAAGCATTGTCTTCCGCTTCGATGTTGAATGCCTCTCGCGCTGAATCGGAACTGATCAGCGAATAGGCTCGCTCATAGAAGGTGTCCATGGCTGTAAGATTGTCCGATTTTTGCTTGGACTCGAAATACTCATTGACCGCTTGCAAGGCCGATCGGCGACGACCAAAGCGAGCCATATCAACATCTCCTTGGAGGTTCAAGTCTTGGACTTTGAATCCTTTATTCGCTGGGTCTGCGCCCAAGCTAAATGGGCCAAAACTGGAGCTAAGGTAACCCGATCCGGAGAACTCGTTGGGGTTGTTAGGGATGGCGACATAAGGAGGTAGGTTGTTGCGAGGACCATACTCGTGGCTGACAACCGAACCGAAACTTGGGTAGGACAGTGCAGGGGAGGGCTTGTAACCCGTAAACATGTTGTGAGTGCCGCGCTCGTGAGCTGCCTCACCGTGAGTCAAAGACCGAATCACAGTGAACTTATCCGAGATGCTCGCCAGACGCGGAACGGTCTCACAAAACACATCCCCAGTCTTGGTCTTAATCGTCTTCATCTCACCGCGATACTCAAGCGGACTGTATGGCTTAGGATCGAAGGTCTCTTGGTGGGCGATACCACCGGGCAGGAAGATATGAATGACGCTCTCGGCCTTGGCCTCGATGAAGTCGTAATGCTTTTTATCGGCTCGGGCTTGCATGCGGAACATATCACCCAGGGTCAACCCCAGGCCTCCGACTGCACCGACGGTTAGAAAGCCACGACGTCCCATGGGGTTACCTAAGCATCTCATCATTCGAACTCCTACGCGCGTTTGGAAACAGGTTGATTGTGATCGTAAGGTGGGAAATAGCTTGCGGGTGCTTTGATGATTCGTGGCCAAATCGTTGCGATTCGACTTAGCGACTTTGTAAGCATTCGGACCTCAAGCTGGGAGGGATCCCCCCATTATAGTGTATAAACCCGCAACTTGTACCCTCAACTTTTTCGATTCTTCCAAGCAAAACGGCAATTTTTTGGTTGTCGTCACTCCTGCACCTGACGCGTCGCCAATACGATACACTCCGGGAAATGATGTCGCTTGAGCAAGCTTGATTTGCTTGCGGATGTTCAGCAAAGGTGTTTTAAACGCCATTAACCAGGGTGTCGCTCTCCTTTTCTGCCGACACCGCTGGACAACTCCATACAATGCCGAGCGCAGGATTCGGAAAACTAACGCAAGATTCTTGAGAAAGCATCGAGTTTGCTCGATCAAGCCACATGGGACACTGGGAAAAATTAGGGTTACCGACGGACTTTGATGGAATTGTCCGGCTCTTTCCTCTCCCGAATTTGGTCATGTTTCCGCATGTGATCCAGGCCTTGCACATCTTTGAGCCCCGCTACTGCGAGATGCTCAGCGACGCCCTCGAGTCGGATCATTTGATTACCATGGCCGTTCTGGATCCGGGCTGGGAGTCCCATTACCAGCAGGTCCCCAGTCTTTCGAAATTCGTTTGCATCGGCCGCGTCGTATCGCACACTCCTGTGGGTGATGGCCGGCACAATATCTTGCTTGCCGGGATCAACCGCGCAAGAATCATCGAGGAACTTTCCGAGGATGTTCCTTTTCGCAAAGCCCGCGTCGAAATCATCGAGGACATCCCGATGGAGGATCCCTTGGCCCAGGAAGCCGCTAGGCTGGACCTCCTGAAACTCTTCCGGCCCGCTCTCCCGGAAGACCTCGCCGATTCGGATTCCTTCAACGACCTACTGAGCCAGCATATTCCTCTGGGATCCCTGACCGATGTGATCGCTTATGCAATCAATTTCCCCATCGCTGTTAAACAAATGCTACTCGGAGAGCATCGCGTTGAGGTGCGTTATCAGATCCTAGCCGAGCAACTAGCACACTGGGCAAACACAAACAAATCCAATACTCTAGCGCAAAGCAAGCCGATTCGAACGGTCGACGGCAACCCTCCTCCATTTAGCGTCAATTAGAGTTGCTATGTTTGGGCTGGCGATACGCCCTACGTTCCAGATACCCATCGGTTGCCCAAAGTCTCAGGCTATAGCCTTATTCGAAGCGGTGATGAAGACCAAAACTCCAGGGTCTCTCTATATCGTGCATGGCGAATATTCCGAATTCCATCTCGAAGACCACTTGCATCGGCTTTGGTCACCTCACTTGTCGGTTTACTTTGTCGATGACGATCAGCCAACGGCATGCAAACTCATCGGGCGCTTTGCGCCTCGTCCGAACCTCTGGACGTTGATTTGGATCTTCTATCTGGCGCTGTTTTGCTGCATTTTTTTTGCGATCCTCTTTGGAGGTTCCCAATGGATGCTCGGGCACTTTCCATGGGGTTGGGTCGTCGCAGTCCCCTCGATGATCCTCTACGCGTCGCTTTTTGCAGCAAGCCAGATCGGCCAATCCTTGTGCCACGACCAAATGGAATTGCTCCGCAACCGACTTGAACAAGCTCTCAGCCAAGCTGGACTGTTAGGAAACTAAATTCTCAGCCCAAGACGCCCCGAACGACCTCTCCATGGACATTGGTTAAGCGTCGATAGATCCCATTGTGATAGTAGGTCAGTTCCGTGTGGTCGATGCCAAATAGATGCAACACCGTTGCATGGAAATCGTGCCACGAAACTGGGTTCTCAGCGGTCTTCCAGCCGATCTCGTCGGATTGCCCGTATGCGAATCCGGGCTTGAGCCCCGCTCCTGCCATCCAGCAACTAAACGCATAACGATTATGATCCCTGCCTGGGCCAGCGACATCGGCCGCAGATTGGGAAAAAGGAGTTCGTCCAAATTCAGTTGTAAAAAGGACCAAGGTGTCTTCGAGCATCCCTCGGGCGTTTAGATCCTCGAGCAGTGCTGCGATTGGCTGATCGATCCGTCGAGCTTCGGCGGCATGATTTTCAAGCACATTCTCATGGGCATCCCAACTGGTCCTTGGTGTTCCTGCGATGGGTCCACCCGAATAGAGTTGAACAAATCGAACTCCTCGTTCCAGAAGTCTTCGACCCAGTAAACAACGTCGCCCCATATCCGACGTCTCGGCCCGATCGAGTCCATAGAGGGTTTGCGTTGCTTGTGTTTCTTGATTCAAGTCCGCTACTTGGGGAACCGACATCTGCATCTTTGCCGCCAAGGCATAGCTCTCGATTCTCGAAGCCAACAAATCTTCCGAGCCATGCTGGGCTTGATGTTTGCGATTGAGAAAATCGACCATCGCCCACGTCGCGCGATCCTCTTGATGACTGAGTTCTCGCGCAGGTTGCAAATCCCTCACCGGTTGACCGTTGGCTTGAAAGACAACGCCTTGATGCTGTCCGGGCAAAAAGCCATGGGTCCAATTCGAAGCACCTCCATTAGGACCTCCGCGACCATCTGGCAAAACGACATACGCCGGCAAGTCTTCTGCGATCGATCCGAGTCCATACGAGAGCCAACTGCCCATTGAGGGAAATCCGTTGAACTCAAAACCGCTATTCTCAAAGAACAATGCAGGTGTGTGGTTGGCCGACTCGGTGACCATCGATCGAATCACCGTTAATCGGTCGGCTTGGGAGGCTATCGCGGGAAACAACTCGGAGATAGCAAGTCCGCTTTGGCCTCGTGGACGAAACTCCCAATCGCTTTTGCGTAGCAGACCCATCTGGCCAAAAAAAATATCGGGCTTCTCCTGCGTCTGTAGCGTCTTGCCATGGAGTTTTTCAAGCTCGGGTTTGTAATCAAACGAATCCAGGTGGCTTAGCCCTCCGACTAGGCAAATCTGAATCGCCCGCTTGGCCCTGGGCTCCGGTCGCCTGAGTCCCTCGGCACGTGCGGATTGTCCAAGAAGTCCTTCTTGGGCAAGCAGCGTCAGCAATGCCGTGGCCCCAAGACCTCGTCCAGACCAATCGAGCCAATCTCTGCGAGTCGAAAGCTTCGGTGGGTTCATCATGCTCAGTCCAGCACTAAAAATTCGTTGGAGTTCCATAAAGCTCGGGCAAGCGCCCTGAGTCCATGCTCGCCGACCAAACTTTGAGCCTGCGACAACTCCTCGCTCGTCGGATCCCTTAGCAGCACGCTTCGAAACATACCTAGTATCGCCTCGTCGTTGGAACCCACTTTGGACCATCGATCGACCAAGGCGTCGGACATCTGAAACACAAAGGAACTGTTAAGCAAGCTCAGGGCCTGAAGCGGTGTGGTTGTCATCGCCCGTTTAGGAGCCGTTGCCGATGGATCGGGGCAATCCAACACATCGAGCATCGATACCCGTTCGCACCTAGGATTGAATCGATAGACGGTTCGACGAAAACACTCAGGAGGTTCCTGGGCCTTCGGAACATAATACGTCGTCCCGTTGGTGTCCTTGTAATCGACATCAACATAACCCGGCCCCCCGAGCCTCGTGTCGAGCAAACCCGCGATCTGAAGCATTGAGTCTCTTGCCGATTCTCCATCGAGTCGACGAACCGGATATCGCCACAAGAATCGATTCGACGCATCCTTGGATATTCCATCCTCACGGGGCTGGGTCGATTGTCGATAGACACTCGATGTGACGATCAGGCGATGAAGTGACTTGAGTTTCATTCCACCAGCAAGGAACTCCTTGGCCATCGCATCGAGCAATTCGCGATGAGAGGGTCTTGCGCCATTGAAGCCGAAATCGTTCGGGGTTTCGACAATCCCGGCGCCAAAGTGATAGTGCCACAGTCGATTGACGATCACCCGAGCCAGCAACGGACGATTCGCTTGTGTGATCCAATCAGCAAGCGCCAATCGTCGCTGACCATCGGTTGCATCTGCAGGCAATCCAAAGTCTCCGCGTGCGCCACCGACGGTATCGATTCCGCCTGCTCGAACCTCGGCACCCTCTTTGTAAACATCCCCACGAATCAAGACCTTCGTCGGTCCGATCGTTGGGTTTGAAACGACGCTGTAAATCTTATGTTTGAGTGTCGAGCGGATGTCTTGAAGGTCACGATCGATCCGGCGCAACTCTTCTTGGTACTCTTGTCTCTGGGTGATGAAAGACTCCCCGAGGGATTTCCAAGCAGCCTGCAGGTTCCACTCGACTTGTGGCCTTTGGGCGAGTTTTGCAATCGCTTCGTCACTCAGTGCCGTATCGAAACAAGCTGCCTTAAAGATCACCCCTGTTAGCCATCGATTACCGCCAGCAGGACCATGTCGCAGTCCCAAGAGAAACTGGGACTTGCCCTCTTGGAACTTCTGCAATCCGGTTCGGTACCCTTTTCCGTAAAGCGATCCATTGCGAAACGCTTCAATCGTTCCATCAACTCGGTACCGAATGGCGATATGGACTCGATCGCCCGATTCCTGGTTTCCACCAAAAGCATTGGATCTAGCAAAACCATTGCTCCCGGCCATCCACTGGCGAGGCTCGCGTTCGCCATAGACGATCGCATCGAAGACCGCGCCATCGAGGCTTTGAATGCTCAGCACGCCTCCCCCGGCTTGATCCAGCGGATCGATCTTGACCCAAGCCGTAAGGGTCTTTTCCTCGATTGCAAAATCGATCGGATCGGTTTCCAAGTAGGATCTGCCGTCGAGCACCAAACCTTTTCCTGAACGACTTGCATCCAGCGCTTCGGGACTTCCGGTCCATCGCCCCGCAAGGCCCCGGACGCTGTCGTAAAAAGTTCGCTCAAGCGAATTGTCTTTGGTCGTTTTCGAATCAGCTTCAGCGGACTCCGTTGATGTTTCAAAGTTCCAAGCGGCCACGGGCAAAGGGATCGCGGATTCATCGGCCTTCTGATTGAGGGCAACTTGCAAGGCTCGCTGTTGGAGATCCCGAAGGTCTCGAAGAATCTTGGCTCGTTCGAGTTCCAAATCCCTTTCGTGCCTTTGTTGCTCTTGATCGACGATCTCTCGCTCGCCATGGGATACCCCTTGGATCGCTGCGGCGAGTCGGTAATAGGACTCGGTGCTTATGGGGTCAAATTTGTGCTCGTGACACCTTGCGCATTGGGCTGTCAGACCTAAAAAGGCCTGAGACATCGTCCCGATTTTCTCTTCGAACTCGTCTTGAAGTGCAATCCGCTTCATCCGATCGCTCGATCCGACGACGGTGTTGTGGACACCCGAGACCAAAAATCCTACCGCCGAATAACCTTCCTGATTTGGATCGATCTGATCTCCAGCGATCTGCATTCGCACAAATTGATCATATGGAATATCATCGTTGAGCGATCGAATTACCCAATCGCGATAATGCCAACTGCTTAGCCTAGGATAATTCCGCTCGAATCCGTCGCTCTCTCCATACCGAACCACATCCAACCAATGCCTTGCCCAACGTTCGCCATACGCAGGGGAACTGAGGAGTTCTTCGACCAAGGCTAAATAGGCTTGGTCGCTAGGATCTTTCTCGAAGGCTTGAACCTTATCGAAGCTCGGAGGTAATCCAGTTAGGTCGATGGAAAGTCTTCGAATCAAGGATCGTGGGGAAGCTTGCCGACTGGGTTCTAATCCCTGCGAGCGGAGTTTGTCCAACACATAAGAATCAATGGGATTGCGAATCTTAAAATTCGCCAAGGTAGAATCCTGGTTGTGCTGGGTGGGAATACTGCTTTCGGGAAGTTCGCTCAGAGACCACCAATCGTAGCCAGCCCGATACTCGGAACTGATCCCAAGGCGATCGATGGGCTCCAAAGGCAACTCGGCACCTTGAGCGATCCAATCTTTCAGCAGCTCGATTTCTTTTTCTGAAAGAGCTCCCTTGGGTGGCATCTCCTTTTCGGAGATCACTCGCCAAAGGGTGCTCGAGTCCCACGGTTGGCCAAGCACTTGGCCGGAGTCGGATCCTTTCTGCAAACCGGCTTGGGACGTTAAGTCTAACCCCCCCGATGGATCCTGGGTGCTGTGGCATTCCAAGCAGCGGGCTGCCAGCAGCGAGATGACTTGTTTGTCGATCGGAGCGTTGGGCTCGCTGGCCACTAGAATCGTTGGCAACCGCTGGGCAACGAGCACCAAGAGAAAGGCCATTTTCGCAGTCCATAAGGCTCGAAGCACGGCAGGTTTCCTAGAAGTCGAAAGGTGGGGCAGGGGGGATAGGTTGACCAAATTCAACCCTCCCCCCGGGCTCATCAGTATACTTCATACCGGACGCTACGCCAACTTGGACACACTAGTCGAAAGGTAGATACCATGAATTGGTTTGCGGTTCTTGTCACTATTGCGTGCGTCTTGTTAGTCACTGTTGTCGCCACAGCGATACTTAACAATTCCTCGTATCTGGAGTTTTCACAAACAGGGCATGCGATTTGGCATATAGGTGCCTATGTGCTAGCAGCGTGTTGCTTTACGATCCTTTTGGTGACTCTCCGAGAGCAAATCGAGCAAGTGATCGATCAATTGCAGGATCGATTCACGTTTGTCAAATCCTTCCTCCTTTCTCTATCCCTTTGGGCCACGGGTGGGTTTCTGATCTTTGCCGCTGTGCTTGTCCTCTTGCATCTGACCCAGGGCAGCCTGCGAACCTATCGAATCCTCGAAGGACTCATTCCGCTCCATGCGGCTCTGGTTCTTGCCTTCATCGGTTCGACGCACCGGCACTACCGAGCGTTTTGGATCGGCTTTACCGTCTCTTTACTGATGGGTTGCCTGGGCAACGATGTCAACGATCATTTGAAGTACTTCTCGGAGAGCAAACAAACCACAGGCCCACTCTACAAGCAACTCAAATACGCATCGGGCTCCGACTATCGGATGGGGCAGTTACCTGATTCGATTCGCACCGACAAGACCTACAACCATTTGGGTATCAACTACGGCTATCGCTTCAGTTCACTGATGCTTTACGTCCAACTCTCGACAGTTGTTCGGGCCATTTTCACAGGACTGCTTTGCGGAGCCCTCGTGGCGAGCTTTTTGTCCCCAGTTTTCAAAGATTCGACTGCCATCGCCCGAGAGTAAAATGCTATGATAAAAGGGTTGGGTGCCCAACGGCCTTCCTCGAAATGGCGAGCGACTCGAAACGATTCAGGCGATTCGAGGATTAAGCACGAGAGTACCGGTAGTTCACCCACAAAGTATCTGCAGAGCCCTTCCTAGCTAACTTGTCCTATGCAACGATCCATTCCAAAAAGAACGCTATTGGCAGGTCTGATTCTTTCCGCCAGCGTTGGCAGCTACAGTTTGGCTCAGAAATCTGTTCGTAAACCGGACCGAGCCAAACCACCGCAATTTCAAGCCAACGAGTTCTCAGGAGTCTTTTTTGCCGACGCTCGTTCCCAACTCCAAGGTCCAGCAACACTCGGAGCACCGTCCCAAGTCGCCGATGCTCCGATGAACCCATCGAGCGACTCGGGTGGCACTGAACCGACGGCCAAAGGCAATGATGTCTGGAAGCAACTCATCAGTGGCTCGACGATCGAGGATCTGGTTAAAGAGTCCAAGTCCCGGGTCGATGGAATCATCACCACACCAGCAAAGTTCGCCAGCGGTGGTTACGGTGAAGCCCGTCGAGAGTTCACGCTCCTGGGTTCACTCATGGGGATCATCGCCCAATATCCAGAAGAGATCCGATGGAAGAACTCGGCCCCCTACGCACGAACAGCCTTTGCCCGCATGGCTGCCAACTGCAAAGTAGGAACCCAGCCTGTATACAACGAAGCCAAACTCAGGCAACAGGATCTCCAAGATCTTCTCAAAGGATCCAAGCTCAATGGGAATGCCGAAGAGACATCTTGGGCCGATACAGCAGACCGAGGCCCGACGATGCAAATCCTCGAATGGGCTTTGCGAGAGAACCTCGCCCCGAACACCAGCAACGAGGATAACTTTGGCAATAACCTCGACGAAGTCACCAAGTACGCCGAGCTCGTTGCAGCCTATGGTCAGATCCTCATCCAAGAAGGGATGACCGACGCTGACGATGAAAGTTACGTTCAATTCGCCACGGCCATGCTCAGCGCTGCCAAAGAGACACTCAAGGCCGTCAAGAGCAAGGACGCCGAAATGGCTCGAGGTGCTGTGGCTAAAATCGACCAATCCTGTAACAAGTGCCACGAGACTTATCGATAAAACCATGGGGATTCGATTCAGTTGCCACATGTGCAATCAGCCTTTGCACGTGAAAGATTTTCAAGCCGGCAAGCGAGGCAAATGCCCCAAGTGCCAAGGTTCTTTTCGTGTGCCTGCCAAGAGTGCCGACTTTTCTTTGGCCGTCGAAGAATCTGCGGCAATCCCAGTGACGGCTAAATCCCAAGCAAACACCAAGCCTAAAGCCGATTCACTCAAACCGGCTTTGACAAAAAATCCTAAGGCAACAAAGCCAAGCCCCGTTGTTGCCAAGGTTAGTTCCGTAGAGGCCCCTTCTGTCGATCCCAAGCCGGTTGCTACCGCCGGTCACTCCGACCCGCTGGCGATGCCTGCAAGTCTCCTGCCTCTGCTAGATGCTCGCTGGTTTGTTAGGCCACCGAGCGGAGGTCAGTACGGACCTGCAACCACACAGATGCTCATGGACTGGATCGCAGAAAAACGAGTCACCGCCGATTCGCTCTTGTGGCGTGATGGACTAGAAACATGGTTCCCAGCCAACGAACTGGTGCCCGAACCCTTCGGCGGCTCACCACCAGTGGTCACAAAGCCAGCCCCTGAGATTCAAAAAAATAGAGAGCCCGCAGTGCCCGCTCCTGCGGTACCAAACGCTCCGGCCTCAAACAAAGCAGCCCTTGCGCTAAAAAAGAAAAAACAGCTCAAGAAACAGTGGATGGTTCTGGGATTATTAGCAACCATCGCCTTGTGCCTGTTCGCCGCGTTGATGGTCATACTTACTCGAGGCATATGAGCAAACTATTTCCTCAGCAACTTCAAGACACCCAGCGCTTTGCCCTTGTTGGCGGCATCGCGATCTTGCCAGATCGAGTTCTCGAAGATGCTTACGTTGAGTGGGCCGCAGGCCGATTGACTCGAATTGGAGCAATCCCCAAACGGATCTCCAAGGATGTCCGAGTCATTGACACAACTGGAAGCTATATCTCTCCGGGGTGGATCGACATCCATGTCCATGGCGGCGGTGGGGCCGATTTTATGGATGGGGATGTCCATGCCATCGAAACAGCCTGCAAAACCCATTTGCGACATGGCACGACCACCATTTTCCCCACCACAACAACGGGTTCGCATGAGTCTATCATTCGCATGATCAAGTCCGTCGATGCGACGATCCGTGATGGCGACCAGAGTTTGCCGACGATCCAGGGCGTCCACCTCTATGGCCCCTATTTCACCCCTGAAAAATCTGGCTGCCATCGCAAGGAGGGGTGTCGGGCTCCAGTGCGATCGGAATTCGAGGCGTACTTTAAGGCCGGACCGGTAAGCATCGCAACGTGCGCCGCCGAACTCGATGGATGCAGCGATTTTTATCGTTACGCAAAAAAGAAAGGCTGCCTTGTGACTTGCGGGCACTCCAATTCGAGTTGGAACGAGATGGCCAGTGCCCATCGCTGTGGTATGTCCCACGTGGATCACTTTTGGTGCGCAATGTCCTCGGTCGCTTCGGTTCGAACCAGACTCGGGACACCCATGCAAGGAAGCATGCTTGAGTTTGTCCTGGCTCATGAAACCATGAGCACCGAGGTGATCGCAGACGGCTATCATCTTGCCCCCGAACTCTTGCAGTTCGCTTGGCAAATGAAAAAGCCAACGATGCTCTGTTTAGTCAGCGATACAAGCCGAGCTCTGGACATGCCCGCTGGTAAATACGCTTTCGGGAATCCCGAGGAGAACGTCTGGATTGAAAGCAATGGCAAGGTGGGCCTGAGTCCCAGTGGCGGACTCGCTAGCTCGATCGTGGCGCTGGATCACTGCGTTCGGCACATGGCAAGTGCAACAAAGATCCCTTTGGTGGACATCATCCGCATGGCAAGTCTTACTCCCGCTGAGCGAACCGGGATCGACCAGCATTGCGGTAGCCTCCAGGTCGGCAAACGAGCCGATGTGCTTGTATTGGATAAAAAACTAAGGGTTCAAAAAGTCTTTTATAGCCCGCCGCAACATGGCTCCTAACCAAAGCGAGAGGAAATCATGAGCAGTGCCGAAAAACCGGATTATGTAGCGGTCCAGGAGTATCTCCTCCAAGAGCAATCCTCGATCATCAAGCATGAGTACGTCGATGGCTGGGTATCCTGCAGTCTGGCCTTAAAAGATGTCTACGATGGAGTCACTTTCAGCTCAGTCAATGTAAAAGAAGCTGAGATGCTCTATGAAAAGGGGTTCAAAGATTGAAAACACGGAGCATATGGACGCGCTTATTAGCGTTGACGTGCGCTTCGACGCATCGCCTCGGTGACCTCTTCGAGTATCGTCAAGCGGCCGCCATAAGTTCGCTTGAGATTCTCCTCGGTAAAGACTTGCTCGATCGGCCCCCATGCCACCGCATGGACATTGATCAGTAGAACATGATCGAAATACTGGGGCACCGTATGGAGATCGTGATGCACCACGAGTATCGTCTTACCCAAATCCCGTTGCTGGCGAAGAACCTCGATGATCGATTGCTCGGTTGCAGCATCGACTGCAGCGAAAGGTTCATCGAGCAGAAGGATCTCCGAGGACTGAACCAATGCTCTTGCCAGGAACGTGCGCTGCTGCTGGCCGCCGGAGAGTTGACTGATCTGGCGATCCTTCAAGTCGGCAATACCGACTTGTTCGAGAGCATCCAAAGCCCTTTGGCGATGCGATCTTTTGGTTGCGCGAAACCATCCGATCTCTCGATACAATCCCATGAGAACCACGTCGAGCACGCTCGATGGAAAATCCCAGTCGACGCTTTCTCGTTGGGGCACATAAGCGATTCGATGCCGCTCGGAGGCGATCTGTTTGCCAAGCACCTTAACCGTGCCGCTGACACGCGGAACCAACTCCAAGAGAGCTTTGATCAGCGTGCTCTTGCCCGCCCCGTTCGGGCCGACGATCCCACCTAAAACACCTCTCGGCACCGACAAATTGATCTCCCATAGCACCGGCTTGCGCTCATAAGCCACCGTCAGGTCCGAGATTTCAATCGCAGCGTCTGTATTCATATTCCGACTATTTTACGTTACGATTTAGCTTTCTCGTATACGTCTTTCGAAATACCTCACGCCCAAGCGTTTGCAGTTTCACAAGCGGAAATCCCGTGGCCAAACTCTATTTTTACTACTCGACGATGAACGCAGGCAAATCCACCATCCTGCTCCAGTCGAGCTACAACTATCGCGAACGCGGAATGCGCACGTTGGTCTTCGGTCCGGAAATCGATGACCGTTTCGGAAAAGGAAAAGTCAGCTCGCGCATTGGACTCTCCTCAGACGCTATTTCCTTCAAACCCAACGACAATCTGTTCCGAATCACCCAACGCGAGCATACCGAATCGACGATCCATTGCGTTCTAGTCGACGAAGCCCAGTTTTTGACCAAAGCCCAAGTCCGCCAATTGGGAGACATCGCTGATCGTCTTTCGATCCCCGTGCTGGCCTACGGACTCCGTACCGACTTCCAAGGAAACCTGTTCGAAGGGAGCCAATATCTCCTGGCATGGGCCGATAGTCTTCACGAGATAAAAACCATCTGCCATTGCGGTCGCAAAGCCACGATGGTTCTTCGTATCGATTCACAAGGTCGACCCGTACGCGACGGCGAACAAATTCAAATCGGTGGCAATGATCGATACGTTACGGTCTGCCGAAGACATTTTTACGAAGGTCTCATCGAACGATCCTCCGACCAACTCCCCTTCGAAGACCTCGGGAACTAACAACAAGCAATTTTTCTATGAATCAACTAGCTCGCGTTTTAATCATTATTGCTGCACTCTCTGGCGCAATCTCCGTAGCCATCGGTGCCATGGGTGCTCATAGTTTGCCCAAACGCCTTGAAGCTCAAGGTTTCAATCAGGAGCAAATCGACAAGAAGCTCCATCAATGTGAACTGGCCACACGTTACCAAATGTTCCATGCACTTGGCGTTCTGGTCTTGGCAGCAACCCAATACGTGACCCGATCAAGACTCGCGATGGCTTCTGCGGTTTTGATGCTCCTAGGAACCGTCGGATTCTCTGGAGGACTCTACTCGATGGTCTTTGCCGACGAGATTATCCACTGGAGCATCGTCCCTATCGGGGGGATGCTCTTTATCCTGAGTTGGATCTGCCTGGCCTCTTCAGGCCTTGCTAAAGACAGATCAGAACGATCTGTCTGATCTGTCCGATGCGTCTGATCAGACGCCTATCGCTTCGAGACCGTCTTGGACTTCGTAGCACCCTTGGCCGCCTTGCCGTCCTTGATCACCTTGGCTGTCGGTGCATTTGCCGGATGACGCAAAGCTGCCTGGGCTGCTGCAAGTCTGGCAATGGGCACTCGGAACGGACTGCAACTGACATAGTTCAGTCCGATCATATGGCAAAACTCAACAGAGCTTGGATCGCCACCATGCTCACCGCAAATACCGATCTTCAAATCGTTGCGGGTCGATCGCCCCTTCTCAACGCCGATCTTCATCAACTGGCCAACCCCACCCCGATCGATCGAGGCAAACGGATTGGCTTTGATGATCTCAAGACCTTGATAAGCTGGCAAGAACGAACCGGAATCGTCGCGGCTCATTCCCAAAGCCGTTTGGGTCAAGTCGTTGGTTCCAAACGAGAAGAATTCAGCGGTTTCAGCGATCTCATCGGCAGTGATCGCTCCACGTGGGACTTCGATCATCGTTCCGACGCTGTAAGCAAACTTCTTACCGCTTGCCTTCATGACTTCGGCTGCAACTCGATGGACGATTTCAACTTGCAAATCGAGTTCTCGCTTAAAGCCAACCAAAGGCACCATCACCTCGGGCTTGACCTTCACCCCTTCCTTGAGCACCGTCACGGCAGCTTGGAAAATCGCTCGTGCTTGCATCTCGGTGATCTCAGGACGAATGATTCCTAGACGGCAACCGCGGAAGCCGAGCATCGGGTTGAACTCATGGAGTTCATTGACCATCTTGGCCACTTCGGCCACCGTAGTCCCGAGCTGCTTGGCAACTTCTTCTTGGCCCTTCTTGTTATCCGATTGGGGCAAGAATTCGTGCAAAGGTGGATCGAGCAAACGAACGCATGCTGGCAATCCATCAAGGGCTCGGAAGATTCCTTCGAAGTCCTTCTGCTGGTAAGGCAAGAGCTTTGCCAACGCACTCTTGCGAGCATCTTCGGACTTGGCCAAGATCATTTGTCGAACCGCGATGATTCGATCACCTTCAAAGAACATGTGCTCGGTTCGACAAAGTCCGATGCCTTCGGCACCAAACGCAACCGCGTTGAGAACTTGATCAGGTTGATCCGCGTTGGTGCGGAGTCCGAGCGTTCGATACTTGTCAGCCAGTTTCATAATGAAGTCGTAGTACTGGAAGACTTTCGAGTCCTTGGGCTTGAGGGTCTTGCCCACGAGGACTTGCTTGAGTTCGCTGTCTGCGGTGTCGATCTTGCCATGGAATACTTCGCCAGTGGTTCCGTTGATGCTGATCGGATCACCTTCTTTGAGTGTGACTCCCTTGCACTTGAGGACACCTTTGTGATAGTCGATTTCAATGTCACCAGCACCGGCGACACAAACCTTACCCATCTGTCGAGCGACCAGTGCAGCGTGGCTCGATACACCACCGCGAGCCGTGAGAATACCGTCAGCGGCGATCATACCGCGAAGGTCTTCTGGGCTGGTTTCAATACGTGCCAAAACAACGTGCTGGCCTTTGGCCGCAAGTTCTTCAGCTTTTCCAGCCGTAAAGACCACTGAGCCGGAGGCAGCACCCGGGCCTGCAGGCAATCCGACAGCCATCAACCGACCATCCTTCTTGGCCTTGTCATAGGCCTTGGTATCGAAGATCGGCTGGAGCAGTTGGTTAAGTGCTTCTGGATCCCCAGACTTGATCGCATGCTCAGGAGTCATGAGCTTTTCCTTGACCATGTCGTGAGCGATCTTTACATAAGCCAAAGCGGTTCGCTTGCCATGCCGAGTTTGAAGCATGTAGAGCTTCTTGTTCTCGATGGTAAATTCGAAGTCTTGAACATCACCAAAGTTTCGTTCGAGCGTCTTTCGGACTTCGACAAGTTCCTTGTAAGCAGGTCCAAGGATCTTGTCCTTGGCCATGTCGGAGATCTTCAGCGGCGTTCGAACACCCGCTACGACGTCTTCGCCTTGAGCGTTGACGAGGTATTCACCGTAGAAGACGTTTTCGCCGTTGGCAGGGTCGCGAGTGAATGCAACACCCGTAGCACAGTCCTCACCCATGTTGCCAAAGACCATGCCTTGGACGTTGACTGCCGTACCCCATTCATCTGGAATCCGATACTTTTGGCGATACAAAATAGCTCGCTCATTCATCCACGAACCGAAGACCGCCTGAACGGCACCTTCGAGCTGTTTCATAGGCTCAGTCGGGAACGCCTTGCCGGTTCGCTCCTTGATAAGTTTCTTGTATCGCTTAACAAGCTCTTGCAGATGCTCGGCAGTCAGTTCTGTATCTTCTTTGACTTTGGCCTCATGCTTCAGGCCATCCATGACTTCTTCGAACGGTTCGTGGTCGTTCTCGTTCTTCTTCTGCACACCCATGACCACATCGCCGTACATTTGGATGAAGCGGCGGTAGGAGTCCCAGGCGAACCTGGGGTTCTTCGTTGCGTTTGCTAGCCCTTCGGTGGCCGCATCGTTGAGGCCTAGGTTCAAAATAGTGTCCATCATGCCCGGCATAGAATCTCGGGCTCCTGAGCGAACTGAAACAAGCAGCGGATTCTTCACATCCCCAAACTTTTTGCCGGACTCTTTCTCGAGCCACTTAACGGCCTTCTCCATTTCGCTTGCCAGCTCTGCTGGATACTTTCGACCGTTCTTGTAATAGTTGACGCAAACCTCGGTCGTGATCGTGAAGCCGGAGGGGACGGGCAAGCCAATTTTGGTCATCTGAGCTAGGTTGGCACCCTTGCCCCCCAACAGGGCCTTCATGTCCCCGCTGCCGTCGGTTTTGGATTTGCCAAAGAAATAGATGAGTTTGTTTGCCATAGCTTGACCGAAGGCTCCAAAAAATAGTGCTAGATTAAAGGAGACTTTCGGCTTCCTACCGCCGCAAAGCGCTCCGTTGACACAAGGCGGAAAGTTTAAGCCTGTAAGGAATAACCGTCAATTACCGGAGAGCTTGCCCAAGCCATGCAAACCTTCCCAATCTCTTTGGATCGCTGGCTCAATTCGCAAGCGAATTTGGATGTCGGATCGACCGATCCCACACACTCATGGAGCTTCGAGGGTTGGACCGTGAAGGTCTTCGGCGACCCGACTCGTGAGCCTTTGCGGTCGAATTGGCCCCCGGAAGCCCTCGTTGCGTACCAGAGTGCCCCGCAAGCGACCGACGTTTGGTTGATCCTGCCAAGCCCGATGACCGCCGAAGATTCGGCCCTCGTTGCCGAGGTATCTCTTGGCGCAGAATCCCACAAGATTTTGTGCAGAATTCTCAATACTCAAAACGCCCCGGAACTTGATTACTTCAGCGAGCCGATTCCCGTTTGCACGATTCCTCGATTCAATCACGACCAAGCACCCTGGATCGCCTGGCAACTCCAAGGGGCCCAAAAGGATCCACAGCCAAACCCCGGTTGGGAACTCTTGGCAAGCGTCCTTGATCGACTGGGAATACCCCCCAAACTCCTATGCGATGACTGGATAAGACAGCTTCAAATGTGGAACCTCATGGATCAACAATCCGAACTCGAGAAACAACTGCCGAGTCTTGCTCATCGTTTGATCGTCTCCAGATCTGGGCTTTTGCTACCCCTTTCCGGCCTGAAATTCACCTCGGCTACTCCGATCCAAAAAGCGATCGCCCAAGCTCCCATCAATACCAAGTCAAAGCGTTCGACGTTCAAGGCATGGGCTGGGCTAGCCCTTTTGATGTCGAGTCTCGGATGGATAGCTCTTGCGATTCGACCAATTCCAATCGAGCCTAAGAAAGTCTCTGCGTTCGAAAAACAACAAGTAATTGCGCCGAAGCTACTTGAAGAATCCACGCGAAAGCAAACTCCATCGCATGATCTGCCACCCGAACCGCTTCGAGTCTCTGACACTCCCGAGGAATCGGAGTTGACCCGAACGGAGTTTCAATCGTCTGAAAATCCCGCAACGAATTTGGACTCGGAAACCAAAAGCATCGAGTCCTTGGTTATCCATTCCCTGGAAACGAATGTTCGCTTGGCAAGCACTCAGGATCCACTGCCAAAACCACTCGAAGAGAAAACCGAGGAGTTGCCTACTCCGAAACCAAACCAAGAACAAAACGACGATCAAGACCAGTCCATGTTGGTCCTATCGCAGGCTAGTCAAAAAAGAGAGTTTCGTGTTGGACGAGGATTTGCGGCTAAAAAAGCCAAAGGGATCTTCACCTTGAATCTCGATCAAGGACTCGAGGACAAACTGCATATCACCGGAGCCATGACTCAGGAGCTCACAGGAGAGTCGAGCGGCTCTTGGCGAATCGGTATGGATGACTTGGAAGCCGAGTTGATTGTATCGATCCAGAGCAAGCCGGGTCCGAAATGGCTTGTCAATTACTCAGTGCAAATCCCCTCGGAGTCAGGTGGACCACAGGTACCACTTGGACCCAAAGATCCTGCAGTGGTGCTCTCGCGACTATCTCAATACAACGTTTGGTTGCAGCAGACAGTCGAACAATGGAAATTCTCTGCTTCAGGAACCCCTAAACCTGGTCAACCAAGCCCGATTCAGATGGCTCGGTTGTACAGTGCCAAGCAAAAGGACACCGAACGGGCGATCAAACGTTGGCGGCAAATCGAGCAGTTAGCCGTGGTGGTTTTTGATTCGGTGCGATTGAAAGTCGAATTGCAGCCAGAACCCCCTGCAATCGACGAGTAACTAGTTGACGCAGCGAGTTTTTTGAGTAATCTACCCCCACGAATAAAGCGTTTGGTGACCTGCGATTTTTCCAATCTGCAGGCCAACAGGGAACTCCGGTGCAAATCCGGGACGGTCCGGCCGCTGTAAGTCGTCACTGCGAATGAGAACATTCGCAGCAACAGATTCTCCTTCTATTGATATTCTTCCAATCGAAGAGTGCCATTGGTCGAAACGATCGCATGAGGCGATCTTATGGGGGCTCGTAAGCCCCCATGGCCGAGAAGGCAGTGGGAATCTGGAGGACGGCAAGTCAGAAGACCTACCAAGCGAAATCGTGGCCAATTACCTTCCGGGACTAAGGCGGCTTCGGTGATCAAACTCCCTTACTCCAAAAGGTACTCCCATGCCATCGGCTCGTGACCTGCGCGCCCCGCGCGATTTCGTTTTATCGCTTTGCTTATTGCTGTTTCCTAGTTTGGTTTGCCGTGGGGACATCATCGGATTTGAGGACAATTCGCTCTACTCCCAAGGCTCCAACGGTTTGTATTACAACGGTGATTTGGGCAACAACACATCCAACAGCCAGGGATGGAAAAGTGGGGGGGTTGGTTTTTCAAATTCCTACACATTCGATAGCCAATTCAACTACGGCTACTGGTCGGGCTTTTCCTATTCGAGAGTCAACGCCGGCAACGAGTCTGGATTTCAAAACCAATACGCAGCCAAACCCGGTACGGGCTCGGGCGGTTCGGCTCACTACGCGATCGCTTATAATTCGGTCGTCGGCGATTCGATCATCACCTTCGGCGCTCAGGTCCAAGTTGCATCGATCGATATCTCCAATACCGCATATGCTTATTTCTCGATGAAGGAAGGTGATCAATTCTCCAAAAAGTTTGGGGGAAACTCTGGCAACGATCCGGATTTCTTCAAACTGCGAATCCTCGGCTTCCAAGGCTCGACGCAAACCGCAGCGGTCGATTTTTTTCTTGCCGACTACCGTTTTGAGAACAACGCTCAAGACTACGTCGTCGATCAATGGACCCGAGTCGACCTGACGAGCTTAGGCACGATCGATTCGCTCAAGTTTGCCCTCTCCTCGACCGATAACGGCCAATTCGGTATGAATACGCCCGCTTACTTTGCCATGGATCGAGTCGAGTTCTCCGCAGTACCTGAACCGGGCTCGGTGGCCCTCTTGAGCATGGCCGCCCTGGGATGGTGGGTCAGAAAACGGAAACTTCAGCGCTAGGAACTCGATCGCACTAGGATCTTCCCTGCGTCATGCAGTGCGGCTTGCAGAGCATGAGCGTCGGTAAGATGGCACCAAGATAACCGTACAGCACCGCTGAGCTCCGGCTCACGCACCCCCATGGCCGAGAGTACGTGACTTGCTGTTGCACAAACGCTCGTACACGCAGCTCCATCGGAGATCGAAACATGATCTCGAATCGATTCGAGCAAGTCGTCTGCATCCCAGTCTGGAATCGAAAGGTTCAATACATGCGGCAGCCGATGCTGTGAGTCCCCGTGAATCGTTGCTCCATGGTGCATCGCCCATTTTTGAATCATCGCACCGAGTTGCTTGCATGCCTCTTCTCTAGATCTGTGCTCATTGAGTGCAAGTTCGGCTGCCAATCCAAAACCAACAACAAGTGGAACAGCAATCGTGCCAGGGCGTAAGCCTAACTCTTGTCCACCCCCAACGAGAATGGGTTCCAGAACACCATCGTGGTCTTTGTTTCTGCGGATCACCAATGCCCCAATCCCTTGTGGACCAAAAATCTTGTGCCCACTTACGCTCATTGAAATGATTCCTGGATGCCGCAATCGCTCGATATCCCTCGCGAATCCTTGCGCCGCATCGACATGCATCCAGATTCCCTTCGACTGCGCCTCCTGGGCAACTTCGTCGATCGGTTGAACAATTCCCGTCTCGTTGTTGACATGCATTAAGCTCACGAGCAACGTGTCGGGTCGCATCGCATCGATCATCGCACGGCTCGATACTTGACCATCGCTCTGGGGTTTGATCAATGTGACCTCAAATCCCACCGATCGCATCCGATCAAGTGGTTCAAGTACCGCTTTGTGCTCGATTGCCGAGCTGATGATATGCATCTTGCGGGTCAATTGTCCCCGCTGGGCCAAACCCAAGATCGCAAGGTTGTTGCTTTCGGTGGCTCCACTGGTGAAGTAGACTTCGTGACGTTTGGCACCAACTACAGACCCGATCTGATCGCGAGCCCGATGCACAGCCTCTTTGGCTTTCTGGCCATGAAGATGCGGACTACCGGCGTTTCCTTGCACGGATCGATAAGCTTCGAGGATCGCTTGCATGACCCTCGGCTCGATCGGATTCGATGCATTGCAATCGAGGTAAACCGGTTTGATCCTCTCCTGGCTCATGAAATCGCTCTTGTAATTCATTAAATCGGGTTTTTCGGGTATTTTCGTAGCTGACTCGGAGTGCGCTTAATTCAATAAGCCTACCACTGGCTTTATGCCCAGTGGAGTTGAATTAAAAGCGGAACGGCGCGAGCCGTCCGGTGAAAACCATGCGAATTCGCGGACATTCCATCACTCACCGGGGTGCTTGCGCACCACCGCTTTTATTCTAATTCAACGCCAATGGCTTTATGCCAGGTGGTGGCCCTTGAAGATTTTTACACAATGATTCCTGAAGAACCGCAAATCGCTCCAATGCAGCCACGCTATAGCATATCGGGTAGTGCTTCTCGAAATACCAAAGCTTGGCAAAGTAAAATCCGATCGGGCTCGGAGGAAACTCCGTTCCCTCCTTCGTGCGCCTTGAGATCCATTCGATGCCTCGAAGTAAGACATCGCGTAAATTGACTTCTGGAAGCTCCAGTCCAAAACCGCTTTGACATAGTGCCGAGAGGGTCTCGACGGCAAGAGCTGTCTCCTCGATCGAACCGAGTTGACTCGGATCTGCACTGAGAAACTCCTCGCGTAAGGATCCTCGATCAGAGCCCGTCCAACTCCCATCGGATTGCTGAGCTTTTACTAGCCACCTTGTTGCCATCGACATTCGCCGATCGATTTCAAGGTTCGCATTTTGTTGGAGCCAATCTCGCTTGCGCGCTTCGTTCCAAGCCAACAGTACCCGACTGGTTCCATACGTGAGGTTTTCTTCGTCCCGAACGTATTGATTGCCAAACCAAAGGGGAACCCACGCTCCATCGTTCCGCTGACGCTCTTTAAGAAATCGCATCGCTTGCTCGATGGATCGCTTTATTCTCGCTTGCATTTTGCCTTCGGCCAGGTCGTACCAAGCCAACCAAGCTCGGATCGCATGGGCGGTGATATCCGGATTGGATCGATCGAACGGGAGTGTTCCCCAACCGCGGCAGAAAGTAGGGATCCCACCGTCGCGGTTTTGCAAATCGATCAGCCACTTGGCCCCGGCGATCGCTTGGCCAGCTAGCTCGGCTTGTTGTTTTGCATCCCCGGTCGCTTCCCGGTAGAAGACCTTCAATGCGAGCATCGCACCGGGTGTGTCATCGGCATCGGGAACCCCTCCGCTTAAAGGAGTCCACGACCACCCCCCCGGTGCAGCATTGGTGAACGGATGAATCGCCCGATACTGCTGGTCGCAGATCCATCGCTTTAGCGAATATTCGTTTTTGTAGAACCCGCTCTCCGAGGTGGTCGATCGGCTCAGTGCGTTGATCGAAAGGGTAGAAACCCAAGTTGCAAGATGCGTATCGATTGCCCAACTACCATCGGGCCGAAACGATTCGATCAGAAACGAAACGCCATTGCTCACCGTCGGGTGATCTGCCTGAGATGCTCCAATCATCGCGATCGCAACAAAACTCGTCAGTGGGATCGCTTCGAGAAATCCGCCACTTTGAGGTTGGATCGATTCGAGCACCTTCAAGCATCGCTTGGTGGCCAAGCTACGCACCAGTCGTGCGATGGGGTTGAGACTAGGAGCCTTGCGATGCCTGACCAAACCGATGGCGATCAAAGCCGGTAAGGCATAGCTCACTACAGGCAGTTTTAACGCAGCAAACCAACTGCGAGGACATGCAGCCAATTCGAAAGGCAACTGAGGAACAAGCTTCCAGCTTTGGGTTTCGGACTCTCCTAACCGACCACGAGAGGCTAGGGCCATAAGGATCGGAACGGAAAAAGTCTGATCTTTACCGTAGCGAGCCCGAACGGCTTTGGAGATTTCAGTTGGGTCTAAACTACCAGCAGCACGCTTGATCCAAGCTCCTGCGTTGGCTTCCGCTTCGGTAAGCCCTGATCTATTAGAGTCCGTGGTGTTCAGTGCACCCCAAACCAAAAGCGTAGTGCTGATGTTGCTGTGGCTTTTGGTGGTATCCCCCCAACCCCCATCGGCATTCTGATTTTTGATCAGCCAGAGTCTACCTCGATGGACCTGATCGAGAATCAACTCTCGGCGGCTTTCATCCAAGTTCGACGCATTGGAAACGTAGGCTTCTAAAGCACACACAGCCGTCGCTGTCGAAAGTGCGCTACTTGAAAGCTCGCCTTCCCAATGCCCTTGGGCATTGCGCTGAGCAAGAAGAGTCTTTCTAGCATTCTCGATCAAGCCAGAGAAGTTCATTGCATCACCAGAAGCTCAAATGCCCAAGGCTTAAGAGACCGTAGTAGGTGTACTCGATATCCAATGCATCGTCTTCCCATGATCCAACAAACCCACCTCGGGCGGTCCATAACGTATCGAGGTAATCGAGATTCTTCTCTGCGATCAGGCCCAGATCAAGCGACGTGGTACTCAAGGCATGCAACGCGGTGGCGGTTGATAAAAGATCGGGCATGATGATCCCAGGCCCAACACAAAAACCACCGTCCTTGTGCATCTGCCCCAAGAGCCAGTCCCTAACGCCATTGGTAGGATTGCTTCCAAGATGCCTAAACAACGCTGCTGCAGCGGCAGTCGTTGGAACCAAGCCAAAGGGCAAGTCAGGGCTGTTTGAATAGCCGCCATCCTCAGAGAGTCGCCCTTCAATACACTTGAGCATTTCAGACTCTCTCCCCAAAGCATATCCGATGTCTTGTGCAAGCCCGACGGCGACAAAGCACCCATAAAGCGAGCTATGGGTCTCGCTAGGCTCGGTAAAGAAGCCACCATCTGGGGCTCGAAATCGTTCCATTCGGGCGATCGTTTTTTCTTGCAGATCCGCAGGCCAGAGGTTTTTGGGAAGAAACGCCCAGCACCGAGCCAAGCACGACAGATCTACGAGATTAAGCTCGTCGATGCGATGATGCTGCAAGCGGAGATACCCTGCGATCGATTCGACAGGCAGCGGCAATTGCAAAGCCACATAGCCAGCGATCCCAAAGGTCGAGTAGTATAAATCGGGCTTGCCCTCTCGATCGCAGAATCCACCGCTGGGGTGATGCTGCGAGCGAAAGAAGTCGGCAACCAAGTCGGTCGAATCACCCAACAACTTGGGGGCTAGGCGTGCGACCTGCAGCATTTCTAGTCTCAAACTCACTGCACCAATCCTTCACTTCTACAGTGAATATCTTGCTGATCACACGACGAAGCAACCCTTTGACACTCGGGTTTTCCAGTTCGGTCAAGCAACGGATAGCCTCTTCTTTATAGGACTCTTGGAGAACCTTGCAGCGATCGGCAATCTGGTACTCGGAAAACAATTTCTCGACTTGCATGAGCTCTTCTTTGGAGCACTTCTTACGCCAAGCTCTCTCGACGAGTTCTTTGTGCTGCGCCTGACCGCGAACACGCTCGTGGAGCAAGGCTAATGGCAACGAAGGACGCATAGCCAAAAGGTCGCTCATCGAATCGCCACTGGTCATATCCTCAAGGTCATCGCGGATTTGATAAGCGATCCCAAGTGCATCGCTAAAACGGCTGATGATACCGCAAACCTTTTGATCGCATCCTGCAGCCAATGCACCAAACTGAAGAGCAACCTCGAAAGCCGTCGAAGTCTTCTTGCGGAAAATATCAAGCACTTCGGTCGACGACAAAGGCCCAGGAGACTTGGCCCACTGAAACTCAGCCCCTTGTCCTAAACAGAGTGTTCGGTGGCCTGCCGCAGCCACTTTGCTGATCGCAATGCGTTGCTGGGCACTCAGGTCGCAATCAGCGATCAGCGCGTAACCATCCCCAAGGAGCAGATCCCCAACGTTCAACGCCACGGCAATCCCTTGTTCGTTGTGCAATGTAGGTTCGCCGTAACGGAAATCGTCGTTGTCCTCGATATCATCGTGAACCAACGAAGCTTTATGGAAGCATTCGGCGGCCACCGCGAGTTTCTTCAGAGACAGCGGAACCGGCAGATCCGGATCGTCGACCATCGACTTCCACACGCAAGCCGTCAGAAACGGTCGCCATCGCTTACCATTTTTAGCCAACCAAGCCCTAGCGATTTTTTCGGTTTGCGTCGGGGCTGCACCCATAATCTCTTCTAGCGAATCGTCGCTAAACCATTCTTTGACAGTACCCCGAAGGCTATCGAGATTCAGGCGATAGGTTGCGTCTTGGCTCGTCAGGTGGATCGTTTCCCAGATCCACTCCAAGTCGACCGTCACATCCTTGCAGTCGTCTTGCAAGAGCGGTATGGCAACGCCAGGGATGGCTGCCGATTCCATGTAGGGGAACGCCTTCTCTAGGACGCTCAAGCAACTGACACCGACGATCGCATCGATTTTACCGGTCTCGATGATCGCCATCACCAACGCTGAGCCTTCTGCAACAAGCACCGCATATCCAAGACGTTCGGCCTCTTCTTGAAGTTCTTGGATCGTGCAAAGACCGCACTGCTTGCACAAAAGTCCAAACTCGTCGAACGGGGCAGGGCACTTGTCCTCGATCCGCATGCACTTGGGCAGCAGTAGCAAGCGACGCTCGTAAGGCACCTTGGCCAATTGATCTCGCCATACTTCACTGTTGAGCAGGACTCCGACATAGTCGGTGTAGATCGGATCGAGGCCTTGGAGTTCAACGCAGAGTTCCGAGTGTTTGCGAAGGTCAGCAATCGACAAGGGGGCCACCAGCTTGGCATCGACAACGTACTGCCTGAGTCGAGCACGAACCGACTCTCGCTCGGCACGTGATTGAGGAATGTTCTCTTTTGGCTTTCGCTCGCGTTGGACAGGAACCGCACGCGGTAAGGATAGGATGGGCAACTGCATCAGTGAATTCTTTCCAAGCGGATCAAGTGTAAGCACCAAAACCAAAGTACCAATGCTTCTTGGCAAATCGATAAACCCAGCTCTGCTCGGGGATTTCCTCTCCGGGCTGATGCTGGCTTGTGCGCGATTCCAGGGCCTCTAATTCTACCATGGCGGCTTGCCTCTGCGTGGTGTCGCCGGCGGAATGTTTGACAACAAGTTGCTTGACCAAGTCTGGTCGTTCGAGCACCACGCAGCCACGGGTCGCGGCTGCCGAAGTCTTGCGAAAATCCTCAAGAAACTCGGATTTTGACATGATCTGATAGATGCTCGGCCCGTCATGAATCGTTTCTTTAGCGAACTGGATGATCGGGCAAGGCTCGATGGCACCCGATGGACCAATGTGGTGAGAAACACCTGTAGCCATCGGACACAAAGCCCCTCCCTGGTCGTCCCAATAAGGCTCGACGATCCCAATGGGCATCTTGGTTCGCATCTGAACAATAAAACGCCGAAGATTTACGATTTCGGCAGGCGTTAAGGCGAGCTCTGGCGTGGGCTTCGGGCCAACGACCCGATACGTATGAAACCAAGCGTAATGAACTCCCAGATCAATCAGCTTTTGTAGCCACTGCTGGCTGACCAAATCGTAATTGGTTTTGCAAACACTCGTAGCGACTCCGACAATCAACTTATGCTTGATCGCCGTTTGCAAACCTTGCAATGTCTTTTCATAAACATCCTTGGCCCCCCGACGAGCATCGCTGATGATCTCGGTTCCCTCGATGCTGATCAGGGGCGTGGCATTGCCAGCCTTGCGAAGTCGACTGGCGACTTTGTCATTGATCAGTTGGCCGTTGGTGAATATTTGGAAGTAGCAATCCGGATGCTCCTCGAGCACGTCGAGCAAGTGAGGATGCATAAACGGTTCGCCACCAAGGATCCCAAAGTAGCTATTCCCATGCTTTTTCGCATCATTGATGATTCGATTCAGATCCTCTTTGCTGATCATCTGTCGCGGAGAGGCCACGTCAACCCAACAACCCTGGCAGCGCAGTTGGCACGAATTGATGATTGAAATAAACAAAAACGGCGGGAAATGTACACCCTGCTTGAGACGTTTCTTGTACTTCTGGACCGACCGCATCCCCTTATAACCGAAGTTATAAGCGAACTTCCAAAGCAACCGTTTGTCCACGGTAGTGAGCATGCGTGCTGCGAGTTTTGCGACCATGGTTGGGTAAAAGCTTTTTTAGTTCGCGGGATTGGAGGACGGACCGATCGCGTCGGCCTTCTGGGCCGATGCATTCTGAGCAAGCGCCTGCTCGGCCTTTTGCTTGGCCTGCTGGGCCTTGGCTTGAATCTGATCCAAACTAGGCAGGCTCGATAGGACCTCTGCGGGGATGTCGAGTCCCTCAACGTTGGACTTGAGTTTATCCATACACCGCTGTCGCTCTTTCAAAGCCCGATCGTCATCGCGTTCCTTCGAGAATCGTGACTTGGCCTTGATGCTCCGATCCTTGAGCATGGAATAAATGTCACCGCCAAGCAACGCGCTGATATCGACCTTCATCGCCTCGCGACGCAAGTCATCCTGGTTGATCTCGTCGCCATTGATTGGACCTGCCTTGTACTTGGGAAACAGAATCGCAACCTCAGGACACACTCGCGAACAAGCCGGACAGTCGGTCTTGCAATTCGTCTGATTCTGAACCGTGATTTGGTTGGCCTTATTGACACCGTACACATCGAATAGACAAAAGCTCAGGCATTGCATGCAGTTAGTGCATCGGTCGTAGTCAATCACCGGGAACCAAGGCTTCCAGTGCGGCCTTGCCTCCGATACACCCTGAGCGATTCCATCGATGTACTCGAGCAAGCCTTCGAGGTTGTCGTTTTGAACGTCACGAGTATGGATGGTAAGAGCTCTGGATTCCGAGTCGAAAGAGGGAAGCTGATCAAAGACACCCAAGACGATCAGTTCGGTGTGACCCAGATTCCCAAGCGTTGAAGACTCGGTGATGCGAGTGACGGTGTAACCTCGATCTAGCAGTGTCCGCACAAGCGGACGACGCAATTGCGAATCGATCTGCTTGCTAGAGACGCCTTCATACAACAGCACCCGTGGACGCTCGCGATTCGTTGCGATCATGACGAAGTTCCTTGTCCTTGGCTTGATTCTGGCAATTGGCCCTCGATGATACCTAGCTTGCTACAAATCGTATCCGAAGAATCCGTACGCATGTTGAGGATCTCGATGTCCCCTTGTTGGATGTCGGCGGCATCGATCGGTGCACCAGCAGCCGAAAAGAGCCATTTGACGGCTCGGGGATAACAAGCAATGATCCTCAGTCCCTTTTGTTTTGACAGGGGCAAAAGTCCAGGATCCTTCCGGGCCGACATCTCACACAGATCGCTTACCGATTCAAAAGCTTGACCCGAATCGATCAGTCGATCAAGCACCTGATCCTTGACGTCCTCAGGCACGACCTTGGCATAGGCACATCGGCAATAAAGAATAGGACGTTGGTCGCTCATGCAATCCTAAATATTCGAGCTTAGGCTACCGGTAATAACTAGCTCAATAAGCGGTGGGTCGGTGTGGGCGGGAGTGGTCGAAACGCCGATGAGTGTATCTCTTCTGCGGACAATTTAAACTGTTGGCACGATTTTTGCAAGGATTCTTCGACGGCTTTGCTGAGCACCTGCGGGTCGGCCTCGGCCCTAAGATTCACAGTCAATTCGCCCTTGGACAAGTCCTCGACCAACGCATAGGCTTGCTCGATCTGTCCGTCCTCTCGCACCAAATTGGCCACCGCAAGGTCGTTTCCTTGGTCCGGTAGGACTGTCCCCTTCAAGTGGGCGATCGAGATTCGCTCATCGCTACCGAGTCGTTGGTGGATCGACTCGAGGAACTCAACGAGCATCCGATTGCCATCGAATTCAGGGCCGCTGATGGTCCATGACATATTGACCCAGCCGAGCAAAGCTTCCCCCTGAGCATAAACCTCATAATCGACATCCATCGTCGAACGCTTATTGCTTGGCGATGTTTCTAATCTAGAGAACCATTCGAGAATGCCTTCGGAGTTCCGAACGCTCACCGGCAGAATTTCGCTCTTGGGGTAGCGATCAGCAAGGGTTTTGAGAAGTCGATCCAAACTGACCTGGTCGAGCAACTCCTTTTTGTTGACCACGATCAAATCGGCTTCTTCGAGCTGCTTGCCATAGATGTAATTGACCTTGGGCGAAAAGGTTTTACCCGTAAGCAAACCGAGAAACCGCTGCGCTCGAACAGGATCGACCAAGACGCTTAAGGGTGCAATGCTATAACGATCCCCGTACATCTGCTCTAACGGATAAACAACGGTCGATACCAAGTCTGTGCAAGAGCCTACAGGCTCAGCAAGGTAGACATCCGGACGCGCTTCTCGCTGGAGTTTCTCGCTGGCTTGCACCAAGGAAGGGAATCGGCAGCAGAAACAACCACCTGCGATCTCTTCAGTAGCAAACCCGCTCGAAGACAAGACATTCGTATCGACCAATCCTTGACTTTGGTCGTTGGAGATAAGCCCGACCTTTAGCCCCTTGTTTGCAAAATACTCAGCTGCCTTGAGCATGCTCGTGGTTTTCCCAGCACCCAAAAACCCTCCGATCATGACGTATCTTGGCGTTAGCATTTCTTTTCTTCCTGTTGCTCTTGGGAAAGGATCCGATCGATCGCAACATCCAAGGCTGCGATGTAGCCTTGGCAATCGACCACTCGCTTATCGGGCGTTCCGCGAGCCATGTATAGCCAGCCTCGATCGTAGGGGTCGCGATCCAGGAACGTGGGATTGGTTGCCAAAAGTGAGTTGAACTCGACAAACTCTCCTTCGATCACACTGTAAAGATCCGATACCGCTTTAAATCCTTCGATCCATCCCAATGGCATTCCCGGTTCGATCCGATCACCTGCGTTTTTTTGAAATTCGCATTCGACAAAATCACCGAGCATCCGGGTAGCAAAATGGGTAATTCCCACTCGAAACAAATCCGGCTCCAATTCCTCTAGCCAAAAATGGGACAATGCATACCGATACGACTTGGGCAACCGTGTGGTAAACCGAGCTCGGCGGTAATAGATAGTTTGGGAAGGATCCACCGGCATAAGAAGAATCGCTGCGTCACGTAAGTTCGATCAAAGCTCCAAGTCTATCCCTGATCCATGGGGGATTCAAGTCGCCCGCGGTGCATCGGTAGCTTTCGCATGGATTGTTTGACTCCTAAGTAGCCGGCGATCACGCTTGCTATGAGCCCGATTAGACTAGGTGGGATCGGGGAGTAGTCTTCAAACACAACTCCGATTAGCCAAACGAAAAACCCAGCGAGCATCGATAAGATTCCAACCCAAGGTTTCGGAACAGGACTCGGGAAAAACAACGCAATGACCATCGGTACAAACAACGACACCAACACAATGACCAGCGATAACTCTAACAATTGCATGATCGATTCACCCGAGTAGGCGACGGCTAGCGATCCGAGGATCACAAGGAACACACTCGATCTGGCTAGCCATATCCCCTCGGATTGCTTGCCAATCGAGGGTTTAAGTAAATTCTGCGAAACAATCGATGCCTGGCTGAGTGTCGCTCCTGCCGCAACTGCCAAACATAAACTGAACATCCCGACAATGAGCAATATCTGAAGAGGCTGGCTCAAGTATAGACTCGCCATCTGACTGATCGGCAAATCGGATTCTTCAAGTCGATCTGCGAAATTGCATCGAGCCGCGAGTCCTAGATAGAGGGGAACCAAACCAATCAGTAGATATAAAATGCCCGCGATGATGCACATCCAGCGTGCAGTCGTGGCGCTTTTAGCCGAAGCGACCCGCTGCTGGATGTCTTGGCCCGGCACATTCCCCAATAATCCAATCACAACCACGCTGACCATGGCCAGAAACTTACTCGGACTCGATGCATCGAGTCTCAAATACCCCTCGGGTGCCGATTCCATCACATGCAAGATGCCCCTAATAGGGTCTCCTTTGCCAATGGCCAAACTCGTCGCACCAAAGAGAACCAGTAGGCTGGCAATCGATATAAGGATCATCACCGAGTTGGACCATGTTACAGCCCACATGCCACCCCACATGACAATCCCCAAGGTGACTACCGACGAGATCAAAATCGCAATCCCCAAAGGGATGTCCAAGCTCGACGCTAAGAGTTGTCCCATGGCAAGAAACTGCGAACCGATCCACAGGAAAAACGATGGGACTTGGATCACACAACTGAGTCGTTCAGCCGTCGTGCCAAACTCTTTGCGAAAAAGATCTGCAACCGTCGCGGCTTTTGAATCCCAAAATCGCCCTGCAAATACCAATCCTGTGAGGATCAGCGTCGCTCCGCAGGCAATCGGGTCGAGCAAAACTAGACTCAGCCCTCCTTGATACATCTTCGAGGATGATTCAATCACCGACGAGGAACCAAACCATGTGGCTAGCAATGCCAAGGTTGACAGCAACAAAGGGACCTTGCGGTCAGCAACCAAAAACTCAGACTCTGAAACCACGCTTCGAGAAGCAAACCGCCCAAGCAACAACAGCGCGATAACAAAGAGTGCCAGGATGATCCCCAGCGATATCTTTGCAGTCGATGTTAGATCAGTGAGCTCCACCATAATCGATCTGTCTGATCTAATCCGGCAGATACAAAACACTTGGATGCGGAAAACCCAATTTCTTATCGACAATATTAAACAGCGTCTGGCCTGCCAGATATCGCTTGAGATTTTCGCAGATCAATCGCGTCGAATCGTCGTAACGGGGACCCGACTGGGCTCCCACATGGGGAGTGATCAGCACATTGGGCTGATCATAAAGTCGACTCTCTGCGGGTAATGGTTCAACGGCCGTTACATCGAGTCCTGCACCAGCAAGCCGACCACTTTCAAGTGCATCGATCAGATCCTGCTCGTTGACGCATTGACCTCGAGCCACATTGATCAAAAAGGAGCCTTTAGGCATCGCACTGAATACTTTTCGGTCAATGATCCCCAGAGTCGATGCGTTTAATGGGAGCGTTAATATAAGAATCTCAGACCAAGCCGCTAAGCTCAGCAGTTGAGTGTGGGGCAAGAGTTCCTCGACCTGCGGTGGCTTGTGTTCGGGAAAATAATCGGTCGCTCGAATGGATACTCGAAAAGGTTCTAAAATCTGGGCTAGTCGCCGACCATTGCCACCGAGTCCCACGATCCCAATGCGCTTGCGATGAAGATCTGCGGTAGGTCTTCGTACGAACTCATGCTTTTGTTGCTGACGATAAAAGATGGGGATGCCTCGCAGGAGCCCTAGAAGCAAAGCCAGTGTTTGCTCGGCAACTTGATCGGCAAACAACCCCGATGCGCTGCATACGACCACCGGAGACTCGATGATCGATGGGGCTAAACAATGATCCAGACCGGCAGCCGAGGATTGAATGAATTTGAGCCTGCCGCTTTTGGCAACCCGATCCCAATCGACCGGAACTTTTGCATGCCCAACAAATACATCCGCTTGATGGATTAAATCAGGGATCGTCTGCTGATCTGCTACGATCAATTGATAATCAGGAGCAGCCTGCTGAATCGCTTGCAAATGCCGCTCTTCGACTGGATAACAAACAACCAGTTGTTTCATTACGCCAAATCGCGATCTTCAAACAACAACAGCCCCAACAAGGTGGCCATCAGGAAGTACATCACGGTGTAGAGCAGAACGCTCGCCAAAATACTCCATGGGACTTGGATGTCCGAATCGATCGCTGCTTCCATCGAAAACAGGCTCAAGTTCGGCACCGCAGCCGAAATCAACTGAGAGAAAAATTCGATCAGTGGCAGTCCACCTTCGGCGCTGGCAACAATCGTGGGCGTTAGGTGTCCTAGCATGTAGATCGCAAAACAGATCGCAAAGTTAGCCACAAAAGATAGACGAGTCCCGAGTGCTACCGAAATCGCACCGATCACCACCGCTTGGAAGAAAGCCATCGCCAATCCAGGGATCGTTTGCATCATTTCAAAATGGCATTGTCGCCAATCGGGCTGTTCGAGCGAGGATTCTCTCGCGTCGTAGATAGGCTTGTAAGCGACCGCGAGTAGTTCAATCGAGCCGAGAACCATAAACATAAACAAGACGATCCAAAACACTCCAAGCATTTTGCCGACGATAAAGGATCGTCGGTGGACTGGTTTGCTCAAGAGAGTCAGCGCCGTACGACCTTCAATCTCTTCGTTGACCGAGGTACTTGCCGACCAAACCGCTTGAAACGTGCAAGCGACAAGAATCAAAGTGATTCCATTCTCTTTGAGGAATTTGATATCCTCACCAAACGTAATAAACGGCAGGAAGACGAAGAGCAAAATGGCGATGCCGACCAAGACCATCAGGAACAACGGCAGTGGCTGAGACAGTTCGCTCTTGGCCGTCGCCAGTGCAATCGCCGATGCCTTCGGAGCGATGGCTTGCATCAAAAAGAACAACAATCCAAAAAGAAACACAAAGAGCCCTGCGAGCAGGAACGTGGCCGATTGGGGTACCGCCGGGGATGAACCAACAACAACATTGAGGGTTGCATCGCCGATTTCTTGGTTTTGAACCCAGACCTCCGCACCCTGCGACAAAGGGAGCGGGCATTTTTCAGCACCCATCGAGCGGTTCCAGGAAAACTCCACTCCGTTTTCTACTTGGAACCCAGGCCCCTTAAAATCGGCGATCGATGGACCATCGCCGATGAGCAGATTCTTGTCCGACTTCAACTGGACTCCCAACAAGTTCTTCGAGTCGTACTTCAAAGGGATCGATATGAATTTGGCCTCAGCGTCGGACTGAACACCGGGGATCACGAAGCTTTCTTCCTTCGTACCAGGATTCGCGTTTAGAAGGGAGTCACGGTAAAACGACAGACTTGCAAAGGCTTCGCGTGGCGACTCGACCAAGAAACTCGATGCGAGCCCTACAATCGATAGAAACCCAAGCACGCAAAGCATATAGAATCCGACCCCGTCGGAGATCAATGCCTTGAGCTCCAACAGGAATCGACGGTTCGAGCAATAGAAAAACGCCCACCAAAACACACCAAAGAGCAAAGCCATCGCGAGGGTAAAAAGGGTAGCCTCGTCCCGAAGGAACTCTCGGGTCCCAGGTGCGTAGAAGACCCCTTCAAAAAAGCGGTTGGCCAAAAAGGTCGACACCAATGTCATGAACCCAGCAAGGACATGGGCAAGTCCCGTACTTCTCAGAGTATTGAAAAACGGGATTTTCGAAAGCAGGTAGCACAACCCAGCGAACGCCGAGAGGGCCAGCAGACCAAAAATCACTCCGATCCCCAAAAACCAAATCGGCGTAAGCCACCTTGCCATCCAAAAGTCCGTCACACCTAAGATTCCCGGCATGATTTTTGGCAAGAAGTCAACGGATAAGCTAGGAAGCATGGCGGATCGAATCGTTAGAAAAGTCAAGAATTCCGGCAGTAGCATGGCACGATTTGCCTACGGTGTTACGCTCCCGAAGCCTGGCCGGTTCGCCATGGGTTACCAGCCATGGGGAACTTTTTTGACGGAATATCCGTTACAATCGCGGAGTTTTCGTGCAAGATAGAGACTCCGAACCGTTCGTCAATTTTCCGCCCAACAACTTCTGCCCAACAACATCGAGCTTCCCGCTATGAATATCGACACGCTTGTGGTTCTGGCTCAAAGAGCCGGTCAGGTCAGTGCTCAAGGTGCCCTTCTGATGGTCTTGCTGATCTTTGCAGCCCTTGCCGCACTGGTCTGCCTAGGACTGCTTTGGAATTTCGGCAGTCTATGGGTTCAAGCCATGATGAGTGGTGCGGATGTGTCCATGTCGAGCTTGGTAGGCATGTACTTCCGACAAGTTCGATCCTCGGTGATCGTCAACGCCAAGATCATGGCAGCTCAAGCAGGGCTGGATATCGATCGCAGCGCAGGGATCAGCACCGAACGGCTCGAAGCCCACTACCTTGCCGAAGGGAACGTCATGAACGTCCTCAATGCGATCATCGCCGCGCATCGCGCCGGGATCGATTTGGACTTTGATCGCGCCGCGGCAATCGATCTTGCTGGCCGCGATGTGCTCGATGCAGTTCGAACTTCGGTTCACCCCCGCGTGATCGATTGCCCAGATCCTCGTTACAGCCCAACTGGTTTTCTCTCAGCGATCGCCAAGAATGGGATCGAGCTGAAGGTCAAAGCCCGGGTGACGGTTCGAACCAATCTCGAACAACTCATCGGTGGCGCCACCGAGGAGACAGTCATCGCTCGGGTAGGTGAGAGCATCATCAGTTCGATCGGCTCGAGCGAAACACACTTAGCAGTCCTCGAAAATCCCAACCTGATTGCCCGAACCGTTCTCAAACGGGGCTTGGACAACCAAACAGCCTTCACCATCGTTTCGATCGATATCGCACACATCGAGGTCGGCCAAAATATCGGAGCAAGACTGCGGGCCGACCAAGCTGAAGCCGACGTACGGATGGCACGAGCCCAAGCCGAACAAAGGCGTTCCGAAGCGATCGCACAAGAACAGGTCATGAAGGCCGAGGTCGCACGGAACCGAGCCAATTTGGTGCTGGCCGAAGCAGAAGTTCCCAAGGCGATGGCATCGGCATTCCGAAGCGGGCATTTCCAAGGCTCACAAGAATAATCCATTCATTTGCAATTGCGTTCTAACCTCGGTTCCCCGGAGCCTCTCATGCGATTTGTTTTCTCCTTGGCCCTGGCAATCGGCCTGTTTTGCTTATCTTCTATGAGCTACGCACAGTCCCCTATCCGTGTTGGAGTCATCGGCCTGGACACTTCTCATGCGGGTGCGTTTTCCAAGATCATGCGGGAAGCACCAGCCAACAGCCCTATGGCTCGATTAAAAATCGTTGCCGCGTTTCCAGGGGGAAGTCCAGATATCCCATCGAGCATCGATCGGGTTCCCAATTACACCAAGGAATTCGAAGCTCAAGGTATTCAAATTGTCGATTCGATCGACGCACTTCTGGAAAAAGTCGATGCAGTGATGCTCAATAGCCTCGATGGGCGCAAGCACCTCGATCAAGCTTACCAGGTCTTTAAGTCCGGCAAGCGGGTCTTCATCGACAAACCCTTGGCAGCCGATTTGACGGATGCCATCGCAATCGCCAAACTCGCCGAGCATTACAAGACACCCTGGTTCACATCCTCTTCGTTGCGTTTCACTCCGACGATCTATCGATATCGCGAAAAATCGGATCGAAAGATCCTCGGAGCCCAGGCTTGGAGCCCTTGCTCGCTCGAACCCCACCATACCGATTTGACTTGGTACGGTATCCATGGCGTCGAGGCACTTTTTACCGCCATGGGAGTCGGATGCGAGGAAGTCACGCGGACCAAGACCGAGGGAACCGACGTGGTTGTCGGGCGTTGGAAAGACGGCCGAGTTGGAGTCTTTCGTGGCATTCGCACAGGGACTCAAGGCTACGGGCTTACTGTTTTTGGATCTGACTTTTTAGAGAACGATGCCAAGTACGAAGGTTATGAACCGCTGGTCGTCGAGATCGCTAAATTCTTTGCTGGTGGAGAGCCACCCGTTTCGAGCCAGGAGTCCTTGGAGATCATGGCGTTTATCCAAGCGGCCCAGCAATCGAGCGACTCGAAAGGAATCCCCGTAAGTGTTCAGAGTGTGATGGAAAAAGCCACCGAGCAAGCACTCAAAAAGATCCAGCCGATGATTCGGTAAACGACGCAAACCAACCCGTTTGTAGGACGGGCCTTTGGCCCGTCTTTGCATTTCGAAAACGATTATCCTAAATCGTTCGTAGTTGATTCCTCCCAGCACTAGGCCTGTCTGCCTACTCCCGTTAGCGATAAGCTATAAGCAGTAAGCTAAAAGGGGTAAGCTATAAGGGGTAAGCCTTACTCCTTACTCCTTACTCCTTACTCCCCACCACACCAACGCGATAAACCATTATGAAACGACTCAAAGCTGGCGGAGGCTGGCAAGCCGTTCGCTATACGTTCCGCAAAGGATTTGAATCCGGCGGTATCTGGAAGATGTACAAGGCTTTGCGGTCGCGAAACGCGTGCAAAACGTGTGCACTGGGGATGGGAGGCCAGCACGGCGGGATGGTCAACGAACACGGCTCATTCCCCGAGGTTTGCAAGAAATCCTTGCAAGCCATGGCGGCCGACATGCAACCGCCGATCACCGCGGATTTTTGGCCCAAGTTCACGATCCCTCAAATGAGTCGCTGGACACCTCGTCAGCTCGAGACCAGTGGTCGACTGATCCAACCGGTCCTTTACGAGCAAGGAAAAGCTAATTACCGAACGATCACTTGGAACGAAGCCTTCGCGAGGATCAGCGGAAAACTCAAAGGGCTCAAGGCTGAGGAGACCTTTTGGTATTTCAGTGGCCGATCGAGCAACGAAGCCGGTTTTTTGTTGCAGCTCTTTGCTCGCGTTTATGGAACCAACAACGTCAACAACTGCAGTTACTATTGCCATCAAGCAAGTGGCGTCGGATTGCAAACGACGCTTGGAACCAGCACAGCTACGGTGGTTCTTGAAGATCTCGATAAATGCGATACGGTGTTCATCATCGGAGGCAATCCGCCGAGCAATCATCCTCGTTTGATGACCAGCTTGATGCACCTGCGCAGGCGTGGAGGAAAGATCGTTGTGATCAATCCGGTCAAGGAACTCGGGCTGATCAAATTCAAGGTGCCCAGCGATCCGATCAGCATGGTCTTTGGCACCAAGATCGCCACGCATTATGTGCAGCCTCACATCGGGGGGGATTTGGCGCTATTGACAGGGATTGCCAAAGCGACTGTCGAGCGAGGAGGGCACGATCAAGATTATGTTAGCCAGCACACGAATGATTCCCAGGAGTACCTTGCGGACCTTGCAACCAAACCTTGGAGCGAGATCGTTGCCAAGAGCGGCATAGACGAGGCGACCATCCGGCAGCTAGCCGACGTGTACTGTGCCAGCCAAGGTTCAATCTTTTCATGGACGATGGGGATTACCCATCATACGCATGGTGTTCAAAACGTTCAGTCGATCGTCAACTTGGCGTTGCTCAGGGGCATGATCGGTCGCGAGGGGGCAGGGGTCATGCCCATTCGAGGCCATTCGAATGTCCAGGGAATTGGATCCGTTGGGGTCACGCCCAAGCTCAAGGATGAGATCTTTGAGAACTTGAAGACCAAGTTTGGAGTTACATTACCGACGAGTCCTGGGCGCGACACGCTAGACTGCATGGAGGCGGCCCATCGAGGAGAGCTCAAGTTTGGTTTTTGTTTAGGTGGGAATTTGTATGGATCGAATCCTGATGCGCAGTTTGCCGACGAGGCGCTTCGGAATTTAGACATGCTCGTGATGTTAAACACCACGCTTAATACAGGTCATGCCAATGGGTTAGCCAAAGAGACGATTGTTTTGCCGGTATTGGCCAGGGACGAAGAGCCCGAGCCGACCACTCAGGAGTCGATGTTCAATTACGTCAGGCTCAGCGATGGAGGGCCCAAGCGGTTGCCGGGTCCTCGTAGTGAGGTGCATGTCATCGCACAAATTGCCAAGTTGACGTTAGGGAAATCCGAGGCGGTCGATTGGGAGCAGATGGAGCAGACCAATACGATACGGCATTGGATATCCAAGGTGGTGCCAGGGTATGAGGAGATCGAGCAGATTGCACAGAGCAAGCAGGAGTTTCAAGTTGGCGGGCGGACTTATCACAAGGCCAGGTTCAATACCAAGGATGGGCGGGCGCAGATGGTGGTCCATGAGTTGCCGGAGATCACGCCGCTTGCGGCCAATCAGCTTCGGCTCATGACCGTGCGCAGCGAGGGTCAGTTCAACACGGTGGTCTATGAGGATTACGATTTGTATCGGCATCAAGAGCGACGCGATGTGATATTGATGCATCCTGACGATTTAGCCAGGATGGGGCTTGAGCATGACCAGTTCGTCACGGTGACAAGTTCGACTGGTTCGATGCATCGGATATTGGCCAGGGGGTATGAGGACATCCGAGCCGGGAGTGCGCTGATGTATTATCCCGAGTCGAACGTCTTGGTACCTCGGGTTGTGGATCCCAAGAGTCGCACGCCGATGTTCAAGAACATCATCGTCACGATCACCAAGGAATAACGTTCAACGGCTGTCCTCAGCCGTTTGGGAGAAATAGTAGAACGGCTGTCCCCAGCCGTTCGGGCAAAATTGTAAAACGGCTGTCCTCAGCCGTTTAAGGGTTTAAAAATCACACCAACGAAAGCCATCATCGAGATGTCGACAGAGCCATTGTGGAAGCAGCAGAAGCGGGTACCGCGCGTATTGATTGTCGACGACGACATCGAGATCGCAGCACCGGTAAAGTTCGCGATGGAGAAGTTAGGGTATGAGGTAGTGCACATGCCCGACGGGCAAGCTGGAATAGCCAAGTTAGAGAGTTACCAGCCCGACTTGATGGTCTTGGACATGATGATGCCCAGGCAGAGTGGATTTTTGGTTTTGGAGCATTTGCGTAAGACGCAGCGGAATCAGATACGGGTGATCATGGTCACCGGGAATGAGGGCGAGCGTCATCAAGCCTACGCGCGGATGCTTGGGGTCGACGAGTACTTGCACAAGCCGTTTTCGATGGACGAGTTAGTCAGTCACGTCAAGCGACTTTTGGACGAACCGTTTGCCGACGGCCCAGCCGATGCGACCTAGCCAAGGCCCCATCAACCACATAAAATCTACTAAACGTCCGACTTCAAACTTCACAATTCAAACTTCAAACTTCCTTTCGGGGTGTAGCTCAGCCTGGCTAGAGCGCTACGTTCGGGACGTAGAAGTCGCACGTTCGAATCGTGTCACCCCGACTATCGAAAAGCCCTTGTTTTCCTTGAGAATCCAAGGGTTTTTTCGTTTCATCATCGCTTGCGGTTGCCGACTCAAAGTTGTCAGTTTTTGACCCCTTTTGTACTGTTTTGGTGGTAGTAGGTGCAACCGTTGGTGCAACCGAAGGTGCAACCAAAATAGGCCCATCGGTTCCGGTTCGACGCAAGCTTGCCGTCGCGGTGATCGACTCAAGCGACAAGTCCGGCAACGCATCGACAGCCCCGGCAACGTCCAGCAATCGCGGGTCGGTGTAGGTCTTCATTGTTAAGCGGATGTCGCTATGCCTCATCGCTTGTTGCGCTGTCCTGGGTGCAACTCCGCCCTTGCTAAGCAAAGTCCCAAACGTATGTCGCAAAGCGTGAACGTCGACAGTCCGGCCCCGGTCGTCTACCTTGGCAATCCCCGCCGCCGCAAGGTCGCGATCCAAGCAGCGAACCAAGCTTTTCGGAACGTTGAACAATCGCAAGGTCTTGTCGGTCGATGCCGACTTGATCTTAAGGATTGATCGCGACCCGGTCTTAAGTTTCACCCATTGCCTAAGCTCATTGACCAAGTCGGCCCGCAGCGGAACGTCGACCGCTTCGCGGTTCTTGGTGTCGCTTGGTTTCATACTCAAGAACGCCGTCGGCCCGTCTAAGCGTAGATGGTCAAGCGTTAGCGATTCGATTTCCCCGCGACGCAACCCCGTTAAGACAGCGATCTTGTAAACCAAGTAACGTTCGAACCCCCTTTGGTCTAATTGCTCTAGGAACGCCGTATTTGCCCCTAGTTTCGCTTTCGCAGCATCGACCGCCCTTTGCATGGTTTCGAAGTCCAAACGCGCCAGCGACCACGTTTTGCGACTTGTGGGCGATATTGGCCTATCGTCGCCGATCTTCGGTACAGTGTCGCGCCCGTACTCGGCAATCGGTCGCCAACGTGCAACGAAAAGCAGTTTTCGAAGTTCGTCTTCGTTAAGCGCCCGCCGTTGCCGCCGCAGGTCGTCCGCTTCGTTGTATTTGCCGACCCCCGCAAAGGGGTTAATCTCCAAACGCTTGTCGCCTAGCATGCTCGATTTTTTGTTGCGAACTCGTTTTCCGGTCAACCAGTAGCCAAACGAAATCATCGTTCCGATGTACTCATTAAGCGTTGCAAGCGATCGGTCTTTTTGCAGTTCGACCGACAGCCATTTAAGGAACTTGTCCGCGTTCAAATCGTGCAAGCGTCGGAAGTCGCAAGCGTTCGCGACCTCAAGCAACCTTTTCCTTGTGGTCTTAACCCGGTCAGGGTGTTTATCTTCTTGGGTTAGATAATCGCAGTAGTCCGCGATATGCTCCGCGACGGGTCGCTTGGCATGCTTGCCCGTCTCGGCATCCTGGGAAGTGATAACGCCCGCCCGGATCTTCTCCGCTTGGCTTTCGAACTCGGCAAGCTTACTTTTCGCCGCTTGTTTGTCTCGGCAACCGGTGGGGACTTCTCGAACGTGTTCGCGCCCGTCTCGATACTTTGCAAAGTAGGTTTCGGACTTGGTTCTTACCTTAAGCGATCCGTCGGCAGCGGTAACAACAACGCCCGAACGCTTTTCGCCGGTTCGGTCAACCCAAGTAGCGATCGACTCAGTAACAAAGGCCCGGCCCGGTTGCTCTCGAAGTTCCTTCGATGTTGCGACCCTTTGCTTGGTCGAAACCTTCGCTTGGCTTGGTAGCGGTCGCGTAGTGGTCTTTTTGTAAATCGTTCCCATCGTGCAATTCTCCTTTGCATCTACTCAGATTGAAAAAAGACGCGGCAGCCGGTGAGTATCCGGTTTTCAGTCCGTCGACCTAGCCGCGTTGTTCCGAGTTTAACCGATCGCCCATTGGACGATAACCTAGAAATCGACCACAGCGCCGGCATTCTGAACGAATAACGCCCGGTCTTCTCGGATCTTCGGTTTCGATCGTATCGAAAAGCGCCAGGATATGAAAAAAGCATTCTGCCGACGGTTCGCTTGTGATCGTCGCCTTGGGTGTCGGTGTTTGCTCGTTCCATGCTTGCCGCAGTTGCTCTAGTAAGTCTTGGTTCATTGAATCGCCCTTTGTGTCGGCATCCGACGCGATAAGCGGCAGGATGCCCTTATGTCCCTTATGGGATATAGGAACTTCGGTTCCGCAGTTTATGTCCAAAAGTTCCGCAGCGCTTAGGAACTAGGGTTCCGCAGCGATGCGACGCGGTAAACCGATGGCCCTTTATTTAGCCCGCCTTGGTAAACGACAGCCAACAAGCCAACGTCGACAAGCTTACTTACCGCCTTGCCTATGGCCCTCGACGAAACCCCTAAACGCTTCGCGATGTCCCCTTGGGAAGTTTTCGCGGTTCCGTTCCGGGTGTCTCGATACAAAACAAGCCAAGTTCCGATTTCCGCCTTGGTAAGCCCTTGCAATGAAAAGTCGACGAACTCATTGAGGGTAGCGAAGCGGTCGCGGGTTGCCTTGTGGCTTGGCTTATGGCCATTGGCTTTCGATGTCTCGTTGCCTTGTGTTGGAATGCTCATCGGTGGCAAGACCGATGCGCCCGGCAGCTTGCGACCTAGGGTTGCCATGGTTGCCCCCCTGCCGACGGTGTACTGTCCCAAAGGTCTTGAAGGGTAGCCAGTAGCGATCCGTCCGCGTTGCCTTGGCTCGTTGCTTCGGTCGCTTCGAATTGTTGGACAGCGCCATTGAATGCAAGCTTGATAGACCCGGTTTCACCATACCTTGCCTTGTGTTGTGACAATAAGCGGTCGGTCGAACTCGAAGCGGTAAGAATGAACGCATCATCCGCGCCGAACTCAAGTTCGCCGGACTCCTTGAAGGATGCAAGGTTCATAAGTTCGCCGCTATAACTTGACCGGCCCGCGTTGTCTTTTTGCCGACCAACGCTTGAGACAGCCAAGACCGCCGCGCCAGCCTCAGCAAAGGCCCTTAAGTAGCTCATCGCGGCATCGATCGCGCCGCGACGGTCGCCTTGGCTTGCAGCGGATGAAACCGGTATTCGTTGGATATAGTCTATAACGATAATCAAGTGATCGTCGGCCCCGGTCAGGGGTGCGAACTCATCGACAGTTGCCGCGATGTTCTCAAGTGTGAACGGTGGTCGCACAAAACAAAGTCGCGGGTTAATGCTTTCGATCGCATCAAGACCTATAGCGACCCGGTCGGCATGCTCCGAACCTAGGTTCCGGTGTCGAATGTTGGTCAATGGAACGCCGGACAGTCGCGATAGTTGCCTATCAAGCAAAACGTCCGGCCCCATTTCAACATTGCAAACGACGGCCCGCAGGTTTTCATCTAATCGCATCGCATCGACTACCGCTTGGCAAACGAAAGCAGTCTTGCCCGCGCCAGGTGCCCCGCCGAACAAGGTGACAAGCTTAGGCCCGATTTCAAGCTTGCTAAGTGGCCCTTGTTCCGCGATGCGAAAGAACGTCGGCGACTTGCCCGAAAGTAGGTCGGATTTCCAAGTAGCGAACGCATCCGAAGCGGTGATAAATTTAGCCATGGTCGCCCCCTTTGCGGATGCCGCATTCTATTTGCCGTCGAACTTCGTTTGGGGGTAGTCCACTGTCCAAAGCGGACTCGGACAGCAAGGCCGATGCAAGCTCGAAGGAACAACCGAACTCGGCAAGGTTCGCAGCGGCAGAAAAAAGCGATCTTGCCCTATCGCCCGCCGCCGACCCTTCGCGGATGAAATCAAGCGTTGATCGATTTAACGAACTCGGACAGCATCCGACAGCGCGACGCGATGCGATTTCCGTTTGTTTGTGATCGACAGCATCGACCGCCGCTTTCCAATCGGCGATCGCTTGTTGGCTTGCCCTGGGTGCCCTAGGCAAGTCGAACGGTTCCGGCTCCGATGCCATGCTACGCAACCGCGACGGCTCCAAGTGTAGCAACTCATCGACCAAGACCCGCCGCTTGTGTAGCCCGGTCTTGGGGTGTTTGCTATTGGGTGCCCTGAACGCTCGAACGCGATCATAAACGCTTGCATCGATGCCGACCTTGAACAAGCTAGCGATCGACTCAGCAAAGGCCCGGCAGTATGCAGAAAACGACGGCCCCGGTAATGGTTCCCAAAGCGATGTCGGCAAGCCTAAGTGATAACCTTTTGACCCGCTAAAAAACACAAGCAGTTCGTCGTCGATCGCGTATCGATCGCCAAGACCACAAGCTAGCCGTCTTGCATCAATTGTGGCTTGTTCGAAATCTTCGCGGTCGATGTCGAACCATAACCAAATCGCGAAACTTTCGCCGATGTAGCCCTTGGTTGTCCGGTTCGTTTCAATGTAGCGCCGGAACGCATCGCCAAAACAAAACGCCGATAAATAGCATTCGGCCCCCGTATCCGCCCGTTCGTCGCATTCGCAGTATGCAAGGAACGCCGCCGACCAAGTGATTAGCCGACGGTCGTTCCGAGTATCGCCCGCGATGCGAAACCCATAGGGGAACGCATCGCAAGGATTAGACATTACCCGCGCCCTCTTGGTTGGGTTCCTGGGTGATCGCTTCGGGTTGCTCCGAAGGTGCGAACGGGTCAACCGGTTCCTTATCGAACCCGACAGCCTCGAAGGTCTTAACCCGGTTTCGTTGGGTTCCGTCGTCGTCGGTTCTTAATGCGATCTTGACCTTGCAACGGATGAAACGCGGCAGCGGTTTTTGCAGTTGCTCCAAGGATTGAATCCCAAGCTTGCCAAGGTCGCGTTTAGATTGCGGCATCGCGGCAGGGGTCAACCAGCAATCGTGCCAAATCAAACGCCCGGCATGCTCCGAAGGTTCCAAGACCTTAAAGGTGATCTTGTAACCGGGTGTCCCTTGCCGGGACTTGTCCAAAACGCCGTCGACAGCATGGCAAACGTAAGCGCCAGCCGGCAGCGGTTTGAAGTCGTCCGCCGCTTCGGAAGTGTCCCAAAGCTTTTTAAGGTCGTCGTCGCCGTTGCCGTTTGATAGAATATCAAGTAAGCCCATTTGCTTGTTCCTTCGTGGTTGTTGGTGCAAGTGATTGATCTAAGGCCCCATCGGTTGCCGCCGGTGGGGTTTTTTCGTTGGTGATCGATTCGACCGCCTCAGCGAAGGTTCGCAGATACTCAGCAGCGCCGGCCCGGTCAGCAAGACGCAAGACGGCAACATATCCGCGATGCCGACTTGGTCTTAAGCTTTGGGTTGTTCCTTCGATGGTTGCGAACCCATCCGAGACAAGCGATTTGGTAACGGTTCCGCGCCATCGTCCGCCGTCGGCGAATTGGGTTCGGATTTCATCGGCCCCGGTCGCATCATCGATCGTTGCCGACCCGGTGTCGGATCGCAACAACGATGCAAGCAGCGACAACCGGCCCAACGTGACCCGGTCGGCATTGTTCGAAGCGGCAAGCGCCATGCCAACGCGTTTTCGTTGTTCGCCGTCGGCGATTAGCTCTTTGGTTTCGTCGTTCATTACTTGGAACCTCCGTCGCATTTCGCTTGTTGGATTTGCGATAGCATTCGCCCAAGAACATCAGAGAATCCTAGGGATGATTCCGGACTTTGAACTGAGAATCCCAAGATGGATTTCGATTTATCAGGGTTCTCTATCGCAAAGGACGCTAGTATTGTCGCCCCAATAAGTACTAAGTGATCCTTTTGTTTTCGATCAATCAGCATTGCAACGAATGGGTTTGATTCATTGAGTAGGATCATCCTTGCCAACTCATCGAAAAGACCAACAGCGTTGTTATCCATTGGCCTAAAATCGACATTGATTTGCTTGTTCATTACTTGCCCCCCTTGTCGACTTGAGGACAACCGGCAGCGATCCAATTAGAAATCGCGGTTCCGTCCCATCGGACAGCCCCGCCCAATTTGACTGGACGCGGCATTCTCCCCGCATCGCTTAAGCGGTAAACGTGCCGCTTGCTAACGTCCAGCATCGACGCGACCGCTTCGACGGTCAGTAATCGACTCGGACTTTTCGTCGTTTCCTGCATGGTGTTTACTCCCTAATGCAAGACCTTGAAACAAACGCGACCCGATGCCGCGTTGCATGCCAAGACGATAGGACGCGATCGAATGCAAGTAAACAATTACGAAATATTGCGTTACCAAGTTTTTTGTTGTGTCACAACTTGCAAGACGCGACCGCAAGCAGAAAAAAAGGGTCTACGTTCTCGGCATCATAGAGAAGTTTTTTTCGGTTACGAAATAGCCGGTTCCTATTTCGTAACTATTTCGGAATGTTGCCCCGGTTGATACGTTGCCTTATCGATCGAACCTTTTCCGTAACGTGGGAATGTTGCATCCCAAGCTTATCCGCTATAGCTTGCGGTTTCATGCCTTTTTGCGATAGTTCGTAAATCTTTAGGTCTTCTTTCGTCCACTCGGCATGCTTTCTACCGGGTTTTTCTCTTGGCTTGGTGGGTTCGTCGACCTTGGCTTGTGGTTCCTTCGGTTCGTTTTGTTGAGACTCTGTAAATGTTGGCTCTCGATCTACCTCGATGAAAGCGAACTCGGTTCGCAAGTTTTCAATCAGCGCCGGCATAGCTTGGATTTCATCGAAGGTGAAACCGTACTTAAACCATAACTCTCGGCAGTCGTCGACCTTGCGAAGATAAGCTTTAATCGTCCGCTTGCCCGTTACAGGTGCCAACCCTTCAAGCAGATAAAGATAAAGCTTGCGGGACTTCTCAAGATACGCTTTCGCGTCTTCGATGTACGGTTGCCGCCCTTGTTTCGCCCTTGTCCGAAAAATCAGTTTGGCGACTTGTGGTTGTTGCTTAATATCGCGATGCAGATTAAGCGAATCATTGAAGTGATTTAACAGCCATCGGTAGGTTTCGATAAAGCTATCAAAAATCGCCCAACATTCGTTCGCTTTCGGCCCGCGTTCGGCAGGAAAACAAGGGTCGGTTAAGCGGTCTTGCCCGTCGCGGTCTTGCATAAGGAAAAGATCGTCGATTGCGCGTTTATACAAGAACGCGACCGGGTCAGGCCCGCCGTTTTGCGTTGTCATTTTGTGAACCCCATAGCGAACAAAGGCCGACCACGCCGCCCGGTTAGCTATGGGTGCAACCGCGACGGGTGGCCGTTCGATCGGTAGCTAGCCGATCTACCTTGAAACTAAATCAGTTTGTCGAAATCCGTCGTTCCTGCCGACGTTCAAGCCATTGCATAAACTCATCCGGCTCGTTGTTGCTTGGCTCGATTTTCAGTCGGCAGCGATCCATCGGCGACAGTCCAAACAAGCCCCCAAGCTTGCGGACTTGATCGACAACGGCAAGCCAAGAACGGGTTTTCTTCGGGTCGGTCGGATCGCTCATCGCGGCAGCGGCAAGCGCCCTTGAGTGGGTGACTAGTTCGGCAAGGTGTCGCAGTTGCAAAGCGTCGACGCGTCGCAGGATGCCCGGTTCAACCATGCTAAGCAGTTCGTCCCAAGCAGCGTTCGCCGACCCTATGTCGCTTGGCTTGATCGGTAAACCGTCCGACTTGGTCTTGTCGGTTCCAAGTGATCGATCGCCGCCGCTATGATGTCCGCCCATATTCAGCCCATCCGAAAAAAAAAGTTTTTGGTCGTCTTGCGTCTCATTCAGGGTGGCAAGCGATCGCGTTCGATTGCCTAGACTTCTTGACCGCCCCCGGTGTTAGATTCGCTTGGGGTTCCGGCTCCCTGAGGGATAGCGATACCAAATCGGGTAGCCGCTTTTCTAAGTTCATCCGCCGGGTATGCTTGAAGTATCTTGATTAGTCGGCCCCTGTATTCATACTCGGCAGCCTCAATTCTTGCGTCCGCCTTTTGGCGTTGAACGTCCAAAGCATCGGCAGCGATTAGAACTTTGGCCGCCTTGGGTGCAAGTTCCGGATCTTGTAAGCAACCCATCAGCGCCGACTTGATCGCTTCGCGGTCGACGTTCCATCGCTCTTTAATTGCTCGATTCACAAGTCCCAAGTCCTTTTCGCTAGTGATCGTAAACACAACGGCCCCAACCCCGAAAAACAAAATTTTCGGAAACCAAGACTAACTCATAAGAAACCGCGGTTTAAATCGCCGCGACTCTTTGTTAAGGCTGGCAAGGTAGCTTGGCTACCCGCCCCCCCTTATTGTATCGAAGCGGTGTTTTATTTGACCTATCATTGAAGCAACAAGACCGCAAGTTTTCGCCGTTCGTCTTCGCTTAGTTGACCCTTCAAAGCGTCGGCAAGTATCGCCAAACAGCGGTCGCAGGTGCAACCATTAGTGCAACCGTCGACTTGTCCCTTGCGTTTTCCTTTGTTTTCCTTGGTCGCCTTGGGGTAGCGTCCTACGTTCGGGACGTAGAGGCCGCAAGTTCGAATCTTGTCACCCCGATTTTTCGCTAACTGCCGTATCGCCGCATGGCGAAACGGCAGTTAGCGAAAAATAGAGAGTGGAGGGGAGAAAGTAGAAAGTAGAAACAGCCAAAGACGGGAATATCGTCATGGTTTTTTGGTTGTCGACTTACCGAGCTACCTTCTCCCATCCACTCGGTCTACTTTCTACTTTCTACTCTCTTGGCTGTTGTGGCTGCTTGTCTCCTCCGGCTCAATACGCCTAAACTCACTGCATGAGTTTTGTGTTTGAGAAGCTGGTTGTCTATCAAAAGTCCGTCGACTTTGCCGACTCGATTTGCACCACAACCGAAGGATTCCAGCGAGGTTATGGGTTCCTTGTCGACCAACTGAATCGAGCCGCGCTGTCGATTTCTTCGAACATCGCCAAGCGACGCGGATTGATCAGCGAATCCAGGCACACAGAGCTCAAACTTAAATTAGAGAAAATCTCGCGAATGCCATCGGGACTCATCAATGGATTAGAAAACCGTGGGGGAGCCGAGGGAGCCGGAGGCTCCAGAGAGTGGAGGGGAGAAAGTAGAAAGTAGAAACAGCCAAAGACGGGAATATCGTCATGGTTTTTTGGCTGTTGACTTACCGAGCTATCTTCTCCCATCCACTCGGTCTACTTTCTACTTTCTACTTTCTACTTTCTACTTTCTACTTTCTACTTTCTACTTTCTACTTTCTACTTTCTACTTTCTACTTTCTACTTTCTACCTACTCTCTCGGCTGTTCTGGCTGCTTTCCCGCTCCGACTTCATCCGCTATGGCTCAGGCGTATCGTCGGAATCACAAGTCTTACCGATGCGGCCATGCCATCTACCGGAGATAAAATGACTTTACCAAAATTAGATAAAGCGGCTTTACCTTAGCTAGTAATTCGTTGCAAGTCTTTTTCAGTTCTTGTTTTACGTTGTCTTCGTTAAGGCAAAAAACCTCCGCTGCCCGGCCTTCCAGCCCCGGATGCCTATGGAAACAGTTCTATTGAGGGTAATGTGCAACTTGCTAATTCGAAGTGCTCAAACACGGCTCATAAGAACCTGCAACGAGTCATGCAAACCTCAAAGAGCGACGAAATCCATGCTTCACCCCACCTCGGCATAAACTCCCGCGTTTTGCTCAGGGTAGCTCTCATAAACATGCTCAAAAAGTGCCGAACACTTCTGATTGTAGATCTCCGGCGAATAAGCGTCCGGAAGTCCGTCATCGAGCGTGTCCTCGATCGCTAACTTCAACGTCGATCGAGCTGCCGATTTCTGCCGCCAATTGAGCACCAACAATTGCTTGAGTCGCGCAAGCAACTCTCGGGCTACCTTCTTGACCTGCTCCCGCTCAGCCGTGCTTAGCTCTGGTGAAGGTCGAGTGAGTATGTCAAAAACCACCTGTTCTTCGATGCTCAAGTTCTCTCGCACATGGCGTTCTTGCTCGGCATCAAGACTCCGGGACAATTTCATCAGCTCCTCAAAGAGTTGCTCGATGTTACGACTGCCACTGTTGTAGCTTTCGATCAACTCTTCAAACTTTTCTGTGAAGTCGGTGCGAGTACGGTTCAATCGCAACATCTTTCCAAGCCTCGCGGCAATCGCCGCCTTGAGCACCTCAAGGTCGGTGTTCTTGTGCTTGGATTCCTTGAACTGAGCCGCGAGAGCCTCAAAATTGATCTTGGCAAGATTGATCGCTGGTGGACCTTCTTCGCGAATCGTCAATCCGGTGATCGATTCGTCGAGCACGCCTCCAATTTGTTGCAATATCGTCGCGATGTCTGGCGGGTTAGGACAAAGCTTAGCGCGGATAGCACCGGCTAGCGTTGCAATGCCTGCCACTCGCTCTGAAAACTCCACCGCCGCTGGGTCTGGCTTCACCGCTCGATAGAGCGTGCCGACATACTTGTCATGACCAAAGAACTCGCGCCGACGATCATCCGGACTGATGAGCGCATCGATGGCGTTTTCGATCGCCGAAAGACGCTCCATGCCTCCCAGTGGCAAAGCCTCCATCGCAACAAGATCCACGCCGTGCGTGGCACAAAACCCTGTGGCCGCAACGATGGCTTCACGCAGAGCTGTAACAAGGAGCCCTTTATCCTTGACCGGATTGGTCCCCCCTTTACCAGCCCCGTAAATCGCCAGCGCTTTCTCGAGCGATGCAAACACATTGGCATAGTCGACGATCACCCCGCTATGCTTGCCCGGGTAGACCCGATTCGCACGCGCGATGGTCTGCATCAGTGTGTGATTCCGCATGGGCTTATCAAGGTAAACCGTCGAGCAACTCGGGGCGTCGAAGCCCGTTAGCCACATGGCGCACACAAACACCAACCGCAGCGGGTCATCAGGATCTTTGAATTTCTCGTCGAGTCCAGGCTGGGACTCGTTCATCCGCTTCCGATGAGGTTCGATATCGATCCCGAGCTTTTTCATCTGCTCGATCTCGTTTTGCGCTGGCGAAACGATGACGGCCATGTCGGTCGTGGTGAGAATTTCCAACCGCTGCCGAAGCGATGCCTCTTCGGATTTAGACAAGTCGTAGCAGTCTAGCTCCTTCCGTACCCTTGCCGTCTCGACTGCCCAGTACTTCTTGACCTTGTCGTGCATCCGCAGCGCCGTCGCTTTGTCAATCGATACAACCATCGCCTTGCCCACGAACCCACGACCCAAGAAGTGCTGCACGATGTCTTGGGCCACCGTCTCCAACCGATCGTCGCGGGTGATCAGGTGATACTGTTTGCCCAGCACCTTCGCGAGCTTCTCTTCCTGCTCCGCATCAAGCTCCGCGTTTTCGATCAGTTCATAGATGTTTTCATTGAGGTCCGGATTGACCAGTTGCAACTCCGGTGTTCGGTTCTCGTAATACAAAGGCACCGTCGCTCCGTCCTCGACCGACTGCTGGAAGTCGTAGATCGAAACGTAGTCCCCAAAGACCTCCTTGGTCCGCTCCTCACCTGCGATCAGTGGCGTACCCGTGAATGCAAGGAACATCGCTTTGGGTAACGATGCTCTCATGTTGAGTGCTAGGGTGTCGTATTGGCTGCGGTGGGCTTCGTCGGTCAGCACGATCACATCGGATCGATCCGTCAGCATCTCTGCCGTTTGGAACTTGTGCACAAGCGTGAAAACATAGCGATGGTTGCCCCGCAGCAACTCGCGAAGTTTCGCACCACTGGATGCGTGGCACTTTTCACCTTCGGACTCGCTGACCGCACCGACGTTTTTAAACGTCTTGGCGATCTGATCGTCGAGCTCCACTCGGTCGGTGACGACCACAAAGGTCCAGTTGCCGGCTAGCTTGCGCAGCACCTTCTGCGCAAAGAACACCATCGAAAAGCTCTTGCCGCTCCCTTGGGTTTGCCAGAACACGCCGCCGCGGCCGTGGCCCGACTTGCGAGCCTCGAGCATCGAAGCGATGGCGTTGTTGACGCCGAGGAATTGGTGGTTCTGACCGAGGATCTTTACAAGCCCCGATTTGTGCTCCGAGAACAAAGTGAAATTCTCGACCAGATCGAGCAAGCGGTTGCGGTCGCAAGTTCCCCGCAACATGACTTCGAGGGAGACTCGGCGAGGTTCGTCCTCGCTCTCGATCCGTTTCCACTCGAAGAACCGTTCCCAGTCGGCGGTGAGTGAGCCGACGCGGCTATCGGTACCGTTGCTAGCGATCAGCATCGCGTTGTACCAGAAGAGCTGTGGGATCTGTTGCTTGTAGTGGGTCAGGTTCTCATCGAAAGCTGCCCTCGCTGGCACGAGGGGTTTCTTTAGTTCGATCACCACCCAGGGCAAGCCATTCACAAAACCGACTAGATCAGGCCGGCAAGTGTAAAGGCTCCCGACCATACTGAGCTGGCTGACTAACAGGAAGTCGTTTTGTTCGGGGTTTTCCCAATCCACCACGCGCAAGCGTTCGGTGGATTGCCCCCCTCGCTCTCTGGGAGAGGGGCCGGGGGTTAGGGATTCGCGGTCGGGGATCGAGACCGGGATACCTTCTTTGAGGAGTTTGTAGATTTCGCGGTTGGCCGCTTCAAGGCTCATCGCCGAGCGATCGCGTGAGAGTTCGTCGATGGCCGTTTGGATCGCCTCGGGGGGCAGGTCCGGGTTGAGCTTGGTCAGTGCAACTCGCAGGCGCTCTGTCAGCACCACTTCGCTTTTGGTCTCACGACCGAGCGTGCCGGCAGGGCCAAAGGTTTCTTCCATTGCCGAAGTCGTTTGCCAGCCCAATGCAGCAAAGATCCCTATGGCGGGTTGTTCGACGAGTTGGTCTTCGGTGTAGGTGTGGGGGCTCATGGATCCAAACCCTCGAGCAAAGCCGCGATCTCCTCGGGCCGAGGCAATTGCCCCTTGAGTTCCTTGGGTAGCGTCCGAGTGATCTCGTAAGTCGCCACGCCGATGGGCTTGTTGGCATCATGGAGTGCATACTCGACGATGGTGCGACTCTTTTCCTTGCAGAGAATGATGCCGATGGATGGGTTCTCATCCTCCTGCCGCACCTGCCTGTCCAGCGCCGTCAGATAGAACTGCATCTTGCCAACGAACTCGGGTTGAAAATCGCCAATCTTGAGTTCGATGGCCACCAGAGATCGCAATCGCCGATGGAACAGCAGTAGGTCCAAGAAATATTCCCGGCCGTCGACCTCGAGCCGATACTGGCTGCCCATGAAGGCAAACAAGCCACCCATGGCCCGCAGGAAGTCTTCGACGCGGGTGATTAGAGCCCGCTCAAGCTCTCGTTCGCTGTGTTCTTCGGCCAGTTCTAGGAAATCGAAGGTGTATTCATCCTTCACGGCTAGCTTGGCCTGTGCCTGGAGCGCGGGCGTCAGGGTCTGGTCGAAATTGGTTTGCCCCAGCAGGGACTTCTCGTAGCTCTGGTTCTCGATTTGGTGGATGAGCACGTTTTTTGACCAGCCGAACTTGCCAGTCATGCGCAGGTAGAACTCCCGTTCGAGAGGGTCGGAGCAACGCTCCATGATGGCAATATTGTGGCTCCAGCCGATTTCTCGCACCAGCGGTGCGAGTTTTTCCAAGCCCCGGTAGAGCTCGAAAAAGGCCCGCATACGCCAAAGATTTGAGGCCGAAAAACCGCTTACACCGGGGAATTCCTTCTGCAGGTCTGTCGCCAGTTTCTGAACGATGGCTTTGCCCCACGTCTGCCCAGCCTGTCTCTCCACAATCATCCGGCCCAAGTCCCAATACAGTCCGACAAGCTCGGTGTTGACCGCTTTGAGTGCAGCATACTGGGCACAGCGGATGCGTTCCTTTACCTGGGCAAGGAGCTGAGCGTAATCGACGGGAGAGGGAGTCACGTCAGGCATGATAGCTTGTGAGGGTCGGATCCAAAGTTAAACGAGTTGGGGGGGAAGGGTATAGTATTGGCTGCGGTTGGGCGTCATCGGGCTGGGGATTATGTGTAGTCTAAGTGTAAATCGCTTTGTAATTTTCGAGGGGCTCTTTTTTGTAAATCCCTTGCTGGTAGTGGCTTGCGCAAGCGGATTGTCTAAAGATTGTCTAAAACATGGTCTAATCTGTGTCGTTCTTTTCTTTGGTAGACAATCTCCACGCTGCTTTTGGTCCGGATCCTCGCAATGCGGCGGGGATCTGGAACAACAGCACTCGACCATCGGGCGTTTGCAGTTCGTGAATTTCTTCGAAGGTAATTCGGTGGCTTGTGCCGTTTGCAATCTCCTCTTTGAGGCTATCTAAATCTGGTCTTTGTGGTCGGTAGTTCGTTCCAACAATCTGTCTGGGGATGGGTTTGTCTCTGAGCCCAAAGACTAACCATCCTGACGACTGATTCTTGAGGTTGGCTTCATTGCTTAGGGCTGAGAAGTACTTGCCTAGGTCGTCGAAATCGAAGTTGTTTTTTGCCTGTTTGAATTCGATCCATTCGGTTTCGGATGGTAGGACTCGAAGTTCTCTGAGCTTGTCTTGCAAGTCGATTGGAGAGGTCATGGGTTTGCCAAGATCTTTCGCTTCAAGGGCCTAAGATACTTCTTGTTTCGACGTGTTGATCCTGGTAAACACGAACACAGGTTCCGTAAGGCGTACAGAGAGCAGCTGCCGCAGCCTGTGGCACTATTGCTTCGCCTTCCAATTGTGCCACAGCTTGTTGCACAAAGTGGCGTACACGAGCCTTGATCTCCGCAAGCAGCGGGGCGTAATCGGCTGGGATCAGCGATGGATCAGTCATGCTGACACATCCCTTGCTGCTGCGTCAGACTCCTCACGCAATTCACAGTACCCGGCCTGCTGCTTTGCCACACGCCAGTAAAGCAAGTCAGAGCAGCACTGGCCCGACCGACCAGCGGAACCAGTTGTCGGTTAACCGAGTTGTTCTGCGGCAACACGTCAGGAATGTAGGGCTGTGAGCTCATAAGCCGATTGTTTCCACATTGATCTGACCCGAGAGCAACCGCGGCAACAACAGGTCACGCGTGCGACGGAGATTTTGGATTTGTTGGTCGAGCGTTCGTGATTTGGCGAGCATGGATCCAGTGAAGTCTTGAAACCGCTTTTGGATGCTTCGAGGCGGTACTACAACATTTGTCCCGTGAATGTCGTTCCGGTTGAGCGTTGGTACCGCAGCGCCCGAATTGAACTGCTTAAGGTCCAGAGACGATAGAAGGTAGAAGGCATAAAGAGGTTCGCTATTGGGGAATTCTTTCACCCACAGAGATGTATTAAGAGGCCAAAAATCCTCCTGGACGTAAAGCACTTCGCCAATTGTCCCTGATCGCCCGGTCACAACCCCCGGGGCCTTTGCTCTTGCCTCGTTGTGGAATCCAGTGATGCCAGTAGCAGCAATGATAGGCACGGTGCCTTCTATGCGCGACGCTTTCGGCAAGTCAAAACCACGCTGCAGAACCAACACGTCATCGAGACGTCCCACCTCCCATCCCTTTGGAATCTCTCCCATTGGCGACTTGACGCGGGGGACGGATTCGTGGCCGGGGAAGCGGAAGTGGACGAACCACTCGCGGTACAGGCCGCGGGCCATCGACTCGAGGATCTTGATCCGTCGCTGGCTGTTCTCGATCAACTCGTCATACGCCGACAAAATACCCGCGATGCGCCGCTGGATGGGAAGAGGAGGGAGGTCGATTTCCCCGTTGCCTATATCTTCAGCGGAGACGGCTGGATAAGCAGCTCCCTTCGCGTGAAGCGATAAATAATCGGTAAAGTCCTGCCGGGTAACCCAATAGTAGAGATATCTTGCATCCACATGTTCAGTTGGCGTCAAAACAGCAAATCCGGTCGACGCTACTGCGATGGAACTTGGTGCTGAAAGGTACAAAAACGACCGGCGATTGGGACGGACCGTAGAGAGAATTGTGTCTCCCGCTTTGACTATGCGTCGCGCTCTACTTGGAGCATCTGCAAACGACATCGCTTTAGGGGCGTCTATGAGCTCTCCGGTCCCAACGGACGAGATGTCAATATATTCAATATGCGATGGCGCATTTCTTCCGTTAACTGAGTGGGCATTTATATGAGCAATCGTTCGAATCGTAGTCTGACGATAATCAGAAGAAGACATCCTCACACCTCCAAAATCCCGGCCACATTCGCGGCGATGGTTTGCTCGAGCGTCCGCGCCTGGGCGTTGAGGGTTTCAAGTTCTTCGTTGAGCGTTTGTAACTGCGTTTTGAAATCCTCGTCGCTGACTTCCTCGCCCGGGGCTACACCCACATAACGGCCTGGATTGAGCGACCAACCTTGTGCCTCGATCTCCGCAAGCGTCGCTGCTTTGCACAAGCCCGGTACGTCGGCATATTTAAGCTTCTTGCCGAAGACTTCCTTCAATTTGGCTTCGGTCTCCTGGCCCCCCACGGTCAAGTCGGGCGCTTCGCCCCGATACAGACGTACCAAGTTCGCGATGAACCCAATTTGAGCCGGTGTCCAATCGCGATGGGCGCGATCGACTTGGCGGTAGATGTGCCTAGCGTCGATGAAGAGCACGGTCTCGGCACGGTTTACCCCCTCACCCCGACCCACTCCCCCTCGGGGGAGTGAAGAGGCTTTGCCTCGATCCAGGAACCACAACGTACAAGGCAACGTCACCGTATAGAACATGTTCGGGCCAACGGCCACCATGACATCGACCGCTTTGGCTTCAATCAGCCTCTGGCGGAGCTCTTGCTCGCTGCTGCGCGCATCGGACGCCGAGTTAGCCATAACGAAACCAGCGCGACCCTTGGCGTTGAGCGCCGAGTAGAAGAGCTGAATCCAAAGGTAGTTCGCATTGTCGGTCCGAGGCAGACCGAACGGAAAACGCCTACCCTCACCGACCATGTCCTTGAGCCGCTCTTTGTCGACCGCGTTGACGTTGAACGGTGGATTGGCCAGGACAAAGTCGAACTTACCGGTCGCGCTGTGCGGGTCATCGTAGTAGCTGTTGATGTTGCCACCATGCTTGATGTCCCCTTCGAGTCCATGCACGGCAAGGTTCAGACGCGCAAGTCGCCCTGTCTCGTCGGTCTTTTCGACACCGCAGATCGATAGCTCGGCAGCAGGGTTCTTGTGGTGCTCGGCCACGAACCTCGCCGACTGCACGAACATACCTCCGGAACCGCATGCCGGATCGAGGATTCGACCGTGGAAAGGTTCGATCACTTGCGCCAGCAACTGAACGATGCTCGCAGGAGTATAAAATTCGCCACCTCCTTGGCCTTCGCTCATGGCGAACTCGCCGAGAAAATATTCGTAGATCCGACCGAAGGCGTCGAAATCGAGCGTCGCGGGAATCTCGGAGATTTTTTTGAGCAGCTCTTTGAGCAGCGTGCTCGTGAACAAGTTGTAGGTTTTCGGGAGAACGCCAGCGAGCTGTGGGTTGTGCTTCTCGACTTCGCGCATGGCCGAGTTGACCTTGGCACCGATATCGGACGCTTCGGGCAAGCTTAGCAAGTAGTCGAATCGTGCCTCAGGCGACAGATAGAGCACGTTCTGGGCGTGGTAAGCGGCTGGTTCATCGATGCGGCTAGCTCGACGCGACGAGGCACCGGCCTTTTCGAGTTTGGCGCGTTGGGCAGCGAACCGGACTTCGGCGAATCGCAGGAAGATCAGTCCGAGGATGGGGCCGGAATATTCTTGGGCTTTAAGCCCCGAGTTCGCGCGGAACTGGTCAGCGGCATCCCACAAACGTTTTTCGAGCGAGGCCGAGGCGGCATCTTTTTCCGATGGGGCGATCCAAAGCATGAAAGGCTCTTTCAGTGCGTAAGCGAATAATTGGAGTAACGATTGTTATCACTCGCATAGTTCGTGTGTAAGCGATTCTCCTAGTCTAGCAAACACGGTAGGATCAAAGTATTCTACCCTGTGGATTTTCAATCAAAAGAGGTTGAACAGGATCGCCAAAAATGCCAAAACCATTTAGATCTACTGCCAACGGGTGAGCCTTGTTGGATTCGGATTGCGGATATCACCAGACGTTTGGTATTGGCGGTGCTGATCTCTCGAAGCGAGTTAGCGATAGCCAGGCGATGAGGGGAACTCGACCACCCAGGCATCTGCGTTTTGTTTGGTGAGGATGAAGGTGCGAAGCCAATCGTAAAGCCTAGCATGCCATCTCGTTTTCACCCAAGACTTTCTATTCCTGTCGCCAAGTACTGCCGCCGCCGTTGTTCTAGGTCGTTCGGCTAATGGCTGGGTTGAATGGAAAGATGCACACGGGCAGACACTAAGCGATGTTTATCGTGCTCCTGCCGAATCCGACGAGCCAGAGACAAACGAATAGCTCCGTTCTGAAGATGTCGGCAGCAGTCACATACGAGGCCTGGCTAAATGTTGGTGTTTTTTCAAAGTACGCAACCCACGCAGACATGCTTGGACGCTCAGGTGTACTTTCACAGCCAACATCATTTTCCACGCGGTTTTTAATCGGCAGAACGATGCTTGCCAGTTTTTGACACGGTGTCAGTCGAGGCCAGCAAGGCATCTGTAGGTGGCCACGTTGCCAGTCTGTTCCCGATGGAGTGGTGTAAACGTTTCTAGTTCGGTGTTGGTAAACGAAAGCATATCCAATTCACACTGTAACCACTCGCGAGCGAACTGCATCGCCGCGAGCTTGTCAAGAGAATTTTTTAAGATTGCTCCCGTTGGGGGCAATCCGAAGCGCAGGTTATTGGATGTTCGAAGATCGAGCTTCAAACTGGAATCCGCGGATAAGCAAGGCGCATGTCCGCTGTGCAATCAATCAAGTTTCCGATGAATCTTAAGGGGTTATGAAATGAGAAAGAGGCTGATGCGTTATGTGTTTGCGACCTGCTGTTTGCTTGCCGGATCGGCCCAATGCCAAGCCGGAGTCGTGAGCTTTGGTTCTGGTGCGAATCAGTTCAACATGGAGTTTGTCACGATCGGCAATCCAGGGAATGCTGCCGACACGACCGGAAAACCGAATCCTGCAGGTGCCGTCGGCTACACCTACGGGATCGGCAAGTTCGAAGTCCGCCGCGATATGATCACGAAGTTCAACGCGTCGCAGTCGCTTCAAATAACGCTTGGAGATTTGAGCTTTTACGGGGGCAATGGACCAAACAAGCCTATTACAGGTGTTTCTTGGAACGCGGCAGCCCGGTTCGTTAATTGGCTCAATACCAGCAGTGGTGGCTTTGCGGCTTATAAGTTCACGACTGCTGGCGTCGACGATAACATCGCATTGTGGGATGTGTCTGACACGCTTGATTACGACGCATCAAATCCGTATCGCAGCAAGCGAACTACCTACGTTTTGCCTAGCTACAACGAGTGGTACAAGGCGGCGTACTACAGTCCAAGCGGGTTCTATTACGACTACCCAAATGGCAGTAATACAAGGCCAACGGCAGTGACTAGCGGCACAACTGCCGACACGGCGGTATACACGCAATTAGGCGAAGCCTCTCCCATTGGCCCAGCAGATGTGGACCAAGCAGGTGGCTTGAGCCCTTACGGCGTGATGGGCCTGGGAGGCAACGTCTGGGAATGGGAAGAGACTTCCGCCGACTTGGCTAATAGTAGCGGTTCTTCTTTTCGAGGATTTCGCGGCTGCGCCTGGGTCGACACCCTCCTTGACCCCACCGACCTGTCGTCGTCGTCTCGCTACAACACCATCCCTAACTACGTGAACTACTACTCAGGCATAGGTTTTCGCGTCGCAAGTCTGTCTCCATCTTCCCCACCTGCAGTGCCTGAGCCGAGCATGATGGTGATAGGGACTCTGTTTGGTTTAGGGGGGCTTGTGGCTAAGAGGCGGATGAAGAAGTAGCCCTTTAGCCTCGGGCTCTTTTAGGGTTTATTCCTTTCTCTGCATGCTGCCCTTAAGCGGCACGCAGAAGTCATCCAAGCACACTCGCGTCTTGGATCGTCATACGGTAGTGGAGGTTCGAAGTCCTATCTTCAAAATCTAGGAACTCGGATATGCACCGTGCATATCCGCTGTGCAATCAACCAAGGTTCAGATAATTTTTTTAGAGGGTTATGAGATGAGAAAGAGACTTATGCGTTATTTGTTTGCCGCTTGCTGTTTGCTTGCCGGATCGGCCCAATGCCAAGCCGGAGTCGTGAGCTTTGGTTCTGGTGCGAATCAGTTCAACATGGAGTTTGTCAAGATCGGCAATCCAGGCAATGCGGCCGATACCACTGGTGCTCCAAATCCTGCAGGTGCGGTGGGTTATGAGTACGGCATCGGTAAGTTCGAAGCCAGCCGCGATATGATTAATAAGTTCAACGCTTCGCAATCGCTACAAATATCTCTCTGGAATATGACTGGAGCAGGGGGCAACGGAGCAAACAAGCCTGCTACAGGTGTATCTTGGAACGAAGCGGCCCGATTCGTCAACTGGCTCAACACCAGCACTGGTGGCTTTGCCGCTTACAAATTCACAACCGGTGGCGTCAACGATAACATCGCAGTGTGGACTGCGTCTGATACGCTTGATTACGATGCTTCGAATCCGTATCGCAGCAAGCGAGCTACCTATGTCCTTCCTAGCTACAACGAGTGGTACAAGGCGGCGTACTATAATCCTTCCAACAGCACCTATTACGACTTCCCAAATGGCAGTAACACAAGACCAACGGGTGTCGCAAGCGGGACGGCCACGAATACGGCAGTGTACGGTCAGTCGTTCGCACAAGGCCCAGCGGACGTTACGCAAGCCGGTGGCTTGAGTCCTTATGGCGTGATGGGTCTAGGAGGCAACGTCATCGAATGGGAAGAGAGTTCCGTCGACCTGGCTAATAGTAGCGGCACTTCTTTTCGTGGGTACCGCGGCGGCTTCTGGCTCACCAGCGCCTTCAATCCCGGGCCCGCCTTCCTGTCGTCGTCGAACCGCAGCTTCGGCATCCCTAGCGGCGAGTTCGAAAGCATAGGTTTTCGTGTTGCAAGTGTGACTCCATCTTCCCCCCCTGCAGTGCCTGAGCCGAGCATGATGGTGATAGGGACTCTGTTTGGATTAGGTGGGCTCTTGGCCAAGAGGCGGATGAAGAAGTAGTCCTTTAGCCATTTACTGGATTGCGATGCATTGGAAGTTCACCACGGGCTGCCCAGTTACGGATGGTGTTGTGGTGAACGCCGAGGTACTCGGCAGCTTGTGCGGTGTGAAGGTAGTCGGAAAGTTTGGTCATGAAATTCCACTCGCGGAGTTCGTGTGTAAGCGATGTTCTCAGTCTAGCAAACCCTACAGCTTGTGACTCTAAATTGGATCGAGCTTCAGCTTGCGAATCTCGTGCATCGGCAGAAACAGGTGCCGAGGATCATCCAGCAGCGAGCGAAAACCAAACTTGAGATAAAAGTTTCTTGCCGCATCATCGAGGGCATCGACCTCCACGGCTCGAATACCAACCTGCTCGGAAATCTGCAACGACCGTCGCAGGGCGTCCACCAGTAGCAACGCTCCTAGACCTTGGCCTTGCACTGTGTGATCGACGGCTAATCGGCCAATTAGCACCAGGGGCAGGTCGAGGCGAGGAAGCCCCTTGGCTTCGGCGGCAGGTAGTGCTTCGTAAACGACTCGATGCGTGGAAATCGCATAGTAACCAACGACAAGCACTTCCTCGCGACTCGTAGCAACGAACGTGCGTGAAAGGTCACGGCGGTCGAACTGACCAGCGCGATCCTTGAGCCACTCGTTGAGCATCGGTTGGCCGCAGTCGAAAGCCGAACGGTCGTGGTCTTTATCCAGTCGGCGAATAGTCCAATCCGCCATCAGTCGATCTGCTTCTTGTATCGCTTGGCGGCCTTCACGAGGGCATCGTTCGGCTTAGTCGATTCATCGTCCAGCATGGCCGCAAACATTTGCCGGTCCCGCTCGCTGAGTCGGGTGACGTGCTGATCGTGAAGAACCTTGCGAGCCGCTTGCACTAGGGTGGAGATGGCGAAATCACTGATGGACTGCCCCATCTCAGCGGCAGCATCTTCAATCGTCTTCTTCAGGTCACTGCTGAGCCGGAAGTTGATCCGGGCATCGCTGTTGGTCGTCGCCATAATCAGACTTTCCTTGTTGGAGTGGCCGTGTTCGCGTGGCAATTTGACTTTTGATTGTACGTCAAAATGCCACCTGTTTCAATCCACGATTTCCGCTGGGGCCTTCGACCCCGGCAGAGGTTGTGTCGGCCCTTCAGGCCTGAAGGCAACTTGTGGTTGCAATCCTAACACGAGTACGAGAGCTATCGCAAAGGAAACGGATCCTAGACATTCCTACCCACAAAATTACCTGAATCACCGACAAAGAAAAAACTCTTAGAAATTCCGTCGATTTTTTTCCGCTTCTTCGGCGGTTTGCGTTTTGAGGGGCAGAGATGTTGTTTTCTGTCCTTCTTTTGAAGAAAAGTGCTCATATGAAGTCCTTGTTTTTACGTTGCGCGTTCGTTGTCCTTTCGATTGCTATCAGCCGCAGCAATGTGCAAGCCGCAGTCGTGAGCTTTGGTTCCGGCACGAATGTTTTTCAGATGGAGTTTGTCACAATCGGCAATCCAGGGAATGCAGCCGATACAGCGGGAAACCCGAATCTAGCAGGTGCTGTCGGCTACACCTATGGTATTGGCAAGTTCGAAGTCAGCCGCGATATGATTACGAAGTTCAACGCTTCGCAATCGTTTCAAATAGGGCTCTCCGACATGAGTGATTTTGGAGGTAATGGATTACTCAAACCTGCTACAGGCGTCTCCTGGAACGAAGCAGCACGATTTGTTAATTGGCTAAATACCAGTTCCGGATACCATGCGGCTTACAAATTCACCACTAACGGCGTCAACGATAACATCGCGTTATGGACTTCGGGAGAGGCCGGCTACGACTCATCGAACCATTACCGCAATAGTTTGGCGAGATACGTTTTGCCGAGCTTTAATGAGTGGTACAAGGCGGCTTATTTTAATCCGAGCAATAACACCTACTACGACTTCCCAAACGGCAGTAACACAGCACCACTAGCAGTATCGAGTGGGACTGCAATCAATACGGCGGTATACAATGGAAAAGACTCCTTTGCAAATTCAGTATCTCCAGTCGGCCCTGCGGACGTTGACAAAGCAGGTGGATTGAGCCCTTATGGAGTGATGGGTCTTGGCGGAAATGTCTTTGAATGGGAAGAGAGTTCTGGCGATCTAGCCAATAGTAGTGGTTCCTCGTCTCGTGGGCTGCGCGGTGGTAAATGGGCTGACATCTCCAACGAGTTATCATCTTCGTCTCGTTTCAGCGTCAACGTTCTTACAAAGTCCAACAACTGGGGTTTTCGAGTCGCAAGTCTGTCTTCATCCGCTCCACCTGCAGTGCCTGAGCCGAGCATGATGTTGATAGGTACTCTGTTTGGTTTAGGGGGGCTGGTGGCCAAGAGGCGGATGAAGAAGTAGCCCTTTAGCCTCGGACTTTCTTTCCATGTTTTGAACCCTGCAATTGTGCTGTCTGGGAGTTACCTCCTGGACGGAACTGACAGGATGTCATCAGGTGGAAACGGTCCCACTTTGGTGCCTGGAAAAGAACACTGGCTCTTCAGAAATTCTTGTGGGTAAAACCTCAGGTATTTTAGTTCATAGCCTCTTGGACTTTAACGATGAATGTTGATTCCTAAGCCCGAGGAGCTGGCATACCCTATGCCGATGGTGTGAACCACCGGTAAGCGGCGGCATTGCCCCTCAATCGCAGTTGAAAACTGACTTGCGGCGGATGGGGGTATACCGCTATCGTGGCATCGGAGGGGAACAGGTCAACGGGCATTTTGAAAAACGATACTGGTAGGAGTTGGAATACACCCTCCTCTCGGGGTAGTTTGCAGACCAATCGGCTGCATCGATATCCTTGACGGCTTCGGTTACGATAGAAACCAAGAGTATCTACACAATAGTTCCTGAAGAGCCAATTTTCGATGGATGACGATTCTTCTTCTACTCTCCCACACATGGAGGCTTCGATGCACACCTGGATCCTGGCTGGGCTAATATCGAGCTTCATTTTTATCCTTCCGCTCTCGGCACAGGAACCAGTAAAGGACACTATCTCGCAAATCGTGGTCGTAGAGGGTGTTGGGGCATCTCCCGAGGAAGCGATCAAAGATGCGTTTCGTAAAGCTGTCCTGCAAGTCGGTGGATCGGTGATCTATACCGAGACTCAGATTAAAAAGTTTGAAGTGATCAACGAAGAGCTGGGTAGTTTTTATCGAATTAGTATCAAGGCAGAGGTGGAGAAGAAAAGCTTGCTCGCAAAGCTCCGGTCTTCAGAGGTTATGATGCATCGAATTGACCAAGATATTCTCATTACCACAATGTTGATAGAGTTCCGTTCAAAAAAGAATGCAAGTGCGACTGGATGGTATGGTCCTACGAGGACGAAATTCCAAGCTCGATAGATAAAGACCCTCTCCTTAAGAGCCCGATTAGTCCATCGAATATTTTTTTCTCAGAACGCACTGACTTTTTGAAAGTGGAGGTCGATTCCACGGGATCTGAGGGGTGCAAGGCGTACTCAAAGCATAGTCTCGATCCTTCTCTGAGGGAGAAAATGGAGCAACTAGTGAAAAAGAGGGGTTGTGTTTCATTAGAGCTTCTTGATGCAAAAAGTGAACGGATTGCTGTAGCGAAAATGAACTTGTATCAACCTCTTATGAACATGGACAAATGGAATGGAAAAGCAGTCTATTATTTGAACTTTGCTATTGTAGGCATGCTACAAGGAGGACGCCCGCATTCATACACCCATTCTATAAAAACACCCTTCAGGATCACCTTGAGCCTAGAGCAACTCAAAATGCTTAATGACATCAAAGTGGATGTCCAATTTGAGGAATAGTTCTGACTAAGACCGATCAGCATGACACGGGTTTAGATGGAAATCCGTGTGTTTTTTTCGGGCCGATAGTCCTACTGTAGTGGATCTTGCTAAAGATCCTAGCGCTTTACACCACGGCGAATATTTCAATCATGCGGAAACTGAGACTCCGGTTCATTAGGAGCATTTTCTCAGCGTGAATCGCTGGGTAGATAAGCCGTCTGTATTTCGAGGTCTATTCAGACGCCAGGATCTTTAGCAAGATCCACTACCTTAACGCCAGGATCTTTAGCAAGATCCACTACCTTAACGTCAGGGTCTTTAGCAAGATCCACTACCGCAGGGCGATAATCCCTGGTGGACTTTTTTCTTTCGACGAAATCAATGAGCCGAAATCGAGTCACCTCGACTGATTGCCTCGTTTTGCTCTCTTGGAGTTTCGGTTGCACATAGAGCGTACCATTTCCCAGGTCAGGGCAGGGTATTGCGGTCCCAAAGCATTGAGGATTTCCTTCGTCGGCTTTCCCTTATCTCTAAGCTTTTGAACATCCTTTTCTAACTGTGTCCATCTGGCCTTTTTCTGGACTACCGCATGCGTTGGCTTGCGATCGACAGAGATTAAACCGAACTCGGTTCTCAATTTCTCAATGAGCCCCGGGATGGCTTGGATTTCCTCGAAAGTGAAACCGTATTTGCTCCATATTTCTTGGCAGTGATCGACCCTCGCTTGGATCGCTTCACTCGTCCGACTGCCTTCAAAGGGCTCCAACTCTTGAAGTAAATTCAATAAAAGTGTTCGCCCCTTTTCAATGTAAATTTTCGCATCCTCGATATAGAGGGGCCGATGTTGCTCGGCTTTCGTTCGAACGATAAGTTCCTCGACTTCGGGTTGCTGCATGGTTTCGCTATACAACCTTGCCGATTCATCGAAGTGATCGAAAGCCAATCGGTAGGTTTTCAGTAACCTATCGAAACTATTCCAAAACTCTTTCGCCTTGGGACTGCGTTCGTCAATAAAAGCGACCGAAGCCAGTCGGTCGAATCGGTGCAAGTCTTGGATGGTTGGAAGGTCGCCCATTACGCGACCGTACAAGACTGCCACCGGGTCAGTCCCGTCGTTTTGGATTGTCATATCAAACTCCATAGCGAACAAAGGCCGACCACGCCACTGGGCCAGCTATGGGGGCATCGATTCTCCATCCAATAAAGCCGCTTTACTTTTTTTGGATAAAGCCACCTTACTTTAAACGCAAACAAGCTGCAAGTCAGAACCACTGATGGACGCTGATCAAACAGCCACGATCAACGATCATGCACTTGCTGGGTTTTAGAATCACAACTTTTAGAGGATACATCGCTTGTAGATCAGCCCTTAGAGGGTTCATAGGAAAGTTCGCGGAATCAACGGGGATTCTTTGGGAGTTTTTGTGGGTAGGACTCCAGGCTGATGGCTTTTATCGTACTCCATGAAATGGTACGCGCCCTCGAAAAGAAATATTAGGACTCAGGGGCTTCGAGTACGAGAACCTAAAAAACAAAAAAGGGCAGGGGGGGTAACTCCTGCCCTTGGGCTTACGTAGGATTCGATCGATAGATCAAAAATCTTTTAGAGCAAACCTTTGAGGGCTGCCAAAGCGGCGTCATAGTCTGGTTCGCTGGTTACTTCAGGAACGATCTGCGCATAGACAACCTTGCCCGCTGCGTCGGCAACGACTACGCCTCGCGTTAGAAGCTTCAGTTCATCGATCGTCATTCCGAACTTGGTTCCGAAATCGCCCGATTGATAATCGCTACCAACTCGCATGCTCTTGATCGACTCGGCACCGCAGAAGCGGTTCATGGCAAATGGCAAATCGCGACTGACCGTCACCGCGTTGATCTTGCCCTCAAGGGCCGCTAGCTCGCTGTTGAACTTACGGGTCTGAATCGCACAGACTCCCGTATCTAGCGACGGAACCATCGAGAAAATCGTCGGCTTGCCAAGCACATCGTTTCGAGTGATCGTCTTGAGACCACCTTCGAAGTAGTGAAGGGTAAACTCCGGCAAACTACTGCCAACCTTGAGCTCTTCGCCCAATAGCGACATTGGGGCACCCTTGAATGTAATCACGCCAGACCGAGCCATATGCAAACTCCTACTTGAGAACCTAAAGGGTCAATTCGTCTTGAAAAACTTCAAAAAGCCGTGGTTTTTGGACCTCCGGCGAACTTGCCAAGAATGTAGGCTAGTCGTCCAAAAGGTCAATCCTTTCGGATTATAAGGATTTTGCGTATACTGACGAATCGGCAAGGCTGGATGGCTCTGAGGGCCAAACCGCACAATAAAACAAACGGATTTGGCTGTTTGAAAAACGCTTGGGCGGTCGAAGCCCAAGGGCAGGGCAGGGGGCCGATGGATTCCCCGGGCCGAATTCCTGGTTGATAGTTTTCACAACGAGTCGATTATGGTCAAAGTACGTGACTTCCTCGGGCCCTACCGCCTAGCTCGCCTGATTCGCTTGGGGAGTACTTGCCAAGTTTGGGAAGCGATCCTCGAGCAGGACAACAAGCGTTATGCGTTGAAAGTCTTGCGACCCGAGCAACGGGGCAACAAAGAGGAAATCGGTTTTTTGAAGCATGAGTTCGAGGTAGCCAAAGAGCTTAATCACAAGAACATCATCAAGCTCATCGAGTATCGGACCAATGCCGAAACGCCTTTTATCGTCATGGAGCTCTTTAGCGAACTAAACCTGAAAATGGCGATTCGCAAAGGCCCCGAGGCAATCGCCTATCAACTTGCGCCCATCGTCGACCAATCCTGCGAGTCACTCTACTATCTGCACTCGAAAGGTTACGTTCATTGCGATATCAAACCGGACAATCTCCTGCTGAGTCGCAACTGGGAAGTCAAACTCATCGACTTTACGATCGCCAAGAAAATCCGAACCGGAATTGGTAAACTCTTCGGAGGTAAGAACAAAGTCGAAGGCACTCGGTCGTATATGTCCCCCGAGCAGATCAAGGGCGGAAGCCTGGATCCTCGGAGCGACATCTACTCGATGGGCTGCATGATCTATGAGCTCATCGGTGGCAAACCTCCCTACACAGCCAATACCCCGAACGATCTTCTCAACAAACACGTTTCTGCGCCGATCCCGTCGCTACTGGTTAACAACGACAACGTTTCGCCCGAATTCAACAACATCGTGCGAAAAATGCTCGCCAAGAAACCCGAGGACCGTCCGCAAGACATGTGGGATGTGATCAAGATGGTGCGAACAACGCCTATCTTCAAAAAACCACCGAGAATCCCCCCAACAAACCCCTTCGATGACTATCAAGGCGGTGGCAGGATCGAGCCGGCTAGCTAACCGCAGAGATTCAATTGACGTGAATCAAACAACGAAAAGGAATTATGAGCACTGCACCCAAGGGATTTGAATTCGAGCAACCGATACTCGACATCGAAGCTCGCTTACGTGAACTCGAAGCGCTGACACAGCCGAGCGAAGCCGAGCAAGAAGAGGCTAGGCAACTTCGTCGCCGCTGGACGGAAACGACCCGGGAGATCTATTCCAAGCTTTCCCCTTGGGAAGTTGTCCAAGTCTCCCGTCACAAAGATCGTCCGTATACCAAAGACTATCTCAATTTAGCCTTCGATGAGTTCATCGAACTCCACGGCGATAAGTTCTTTGGAGATGACCGCGCGATGCTCACAGGCTTTGCCAAGCTCGGACGCCGCAAGGTGATGGTCGTCGGTCACCAAAAAGGGAGAACTTTCAAGGAACGAGCTGCATGCCACTTCGGCTGTGCGCATCCGGAAGGATACCGCAAAGCGATGTCCAAGATGAAATTGGCCGAGAAATACAAGCTGCCGATCATCGCATTCATCGATACCCCAGGGGCTTACCCTGGCATCGGTGCCGAAGAGCGTGGCCAAGCCCAAGTTATCGCCGAGAGTATGTTCCTGATGAGCCAGCTCAAGACACCGATCGTTTGCGTTGTCATCGGCGAAGGTGGCTCGGGTGGTGCCCTGGGTATCGGATTGGGCGATCGTGTAGCAATGCTCCAATATTCGTACTACTCGGTGATCAGCCCTGAAGGTTGCGCAGGGATCTTGTGGAAGAGCCACCAGCATGCGCCCAAGGCTGCCGATGTACTTCGGTTTACTTCGGCTCATTTGCCTAAGCTTGGTGTGGTCGATGATGTGATCGAGGAACCCTTGGGAGGAGCCCATCGAGACCATCATCAAATGGCTTCACGTGTAAAAGCTTATTTGTCCAAGACGCTCGATAGTTTGTGCAAGCTGCCCGACGAGCAACTGATCGATAGCCGCTACGAGAAATTTCGCAGGATGGGTTCGTATTTGGAGCAGCTCGAAGATGGCTCGCTCCAGCAATTCGGGCATGCATTTGTTAGTTAGTGTTGGTTAGTCGGCTCTTGGAGCCGACCGATCACTATAGAACCCGATGCGATAGCCCAGGCTGGCGATCGATTGGATGGCGAGCAGGACGAGTCCAATCTGCAACAGCGCTTTGAACATATAAAAAGTAAATGGCGGATCAATCGCCGTATAGATTGCCAGGGGTACGTAGGGTTGACCGATCGAGTATTGGGTCCAGGGATCGAGGCTGGGCAAAATCATGATGGGGTTCCTGAAGTAGAGCTTCGAGCAAGCGGCTTGGAGTGCGGCTGCAGCGAGCAACCAAGCTGCTAGCAAGATTGAACCAAGAGCGAGTTTGGCTAACCGGCTCGAGTATTTCTGATTCATGATCGCGGTAATGGCCAGCCAGTGGATTGGAACGAGCATGCCTCCGACGAGTCCGGCGACCCAGGGCTGAGAACCGTGCGGGAAAAACTCATACCAAGCAGGCGAGTCTCCCCGGCCGAGGATCCCCGAGGACCAGCTTTGGAACCAGCGTTGGTAAGCAAGCGTCGCCATTGCGATGAGGGTTACAGCCAGTCCTAGTTTGGCGATCGAAAGCGCTGCAGGTTTTCTGCTTGGGGCATGGATCGGCCAGATCCCCACGCCGCTAGACCACTGGATGAATTTCGCAATCGTCGTGCCGACTACAAGAAAGCAAATCCAGTGGGCCACTTGCATTGCAAACCAAAAGACTTTCGGGGATACAAACCCTGCGCTGGCCGGGCCATGGATCGATGAGGATGTGGCGATGAAGAAGCGGCATGTGCAGGCCACCGATAGAAGCAACGCAACGAAGATCGGTCCGATCCATCGGTTTTTTGGTGGCTGCGAAAGGTTCCAAGCGATCCACAGGGTTGTGACGCTCATGGGCAGGAAAAGCAGTCCGTTGGAGATTTCGGCTAAAAGCTCCTGCTGCCAAGCGATGGCAAGCTGGCGAACGATGAAACCAGCGAAAATGCAAATAAACAGCGCAACGATGCATGCAAACCAGAAGTTTTTAGGCGTTGCTTTTGGTTGTTTTTGCACTTGGTGGGCGAAACGATGAAACTTGGATTTTTGGTTGGTCTTTGGCTTTGGGGGACTGGGACGATGATAACGAAAAATCTGAAAAATGGGGTTCTCGCAAGCGTGCTTGCCGTTCGGGTTGGGTAAACTGTTTGGTTTGCAGGTCCGGAACTGCAAGCGTGTTACAAGTTGCAATCGGACAAAATGCGCACCCATCGCCAAAAACCACGAAAACCGCAAAAATCCAGGGAAAACCCAACCCAAAACCGAACATAATAAACATTATCGGACGTTATTGGCGGGTTTTAAATCAGTCGGATCAGTCGGATCAGTCGGATCAGTCGGATCAGTCGGATCAGTCGGATCAGTCGGATCAGTCGGATCAGTCGGATCAGTCGGATCAGTCGGATCAGTCGGATCAGTCGGATCAGTCGGATCA